>Ga0123354_10000127_pt1 | contig 57560 bp, 34 predicted proteins | sample TergutLab28metaG_2_FD_97872 | JGI IMG/M metagenome (GOLD analysis project Ga0123354, IMG submission 97872) | Labiotermes labralis P4 segment gut microbial communities from Petit-Saut dam, French Guiana - Lab288 P4 | ecosystem: Host-associated > Arthropoda: Insects > Digestive system > Gut ... | reverse complement strand
CGTTTGTGTAATCTTCTGTGGCTTCTCCTATTTCAAGTCTAATATTTTCTCTTATCTCGTCAATTTCAACAGCCGTTAATCTCTGAGCTTTTAAAATGTAGTTCTTCTGGTTCAACAATGCTTATTATTATTATTTCATACAAAATACGTGATGTTAAAAGTTCCACTACAAGACACTTCACAAACACGAGGACCCAGTCCACCTTGGATTATTACATATACTGCCAAACGGAACATATATTGCCATACTAACAAAAGTGTCCAAGGCCAAACACAACATTAATAATTTCTACTCCACATATACCTCATTTAACAACAAGGAATGTTTTTGACCAAAGCGTAACCATAGTTTTAAAATAAGTGCAGCTGTACCTTTTACATATAATCAACATCAACAACAAAGCTGCTACAGATTATGGAACCTATAAGTAACAATTTCACAGCACCATTTGGTTTTTAAGAAATGGCATTGTGTCTAAATAAGAATGTGCATTTAGTTGGTAAATAAATGGTGTACGCAAATGTGGTTTGTTTAATAGTAAACATAATGGGATGGCTTCCATGAAGATAAGTATTGTCAATATGGTCTTCACATCAGCAGACCTCAGAACACTATGTTCCATTATACCTAGGTACATAGATGTCCTGATAAAAGCATACTCAAATTAATGAAGTTTTACAGTTTATCAGAACTTTTATATTATAACATACATGGATGTATACAATTTAAACCAACTACATGAAAAGTGCACATGTACAATAAAACTGGTATCTCAAACACATGCGTACATCTTTGTAATGATCAACAACAAAACCCCTGTATAATCAATACATAATATAAATTGGTCAGTTTGCATTAGTATATTTTATACTGTCCCATGATTCATATTGTATATTCTTTCACTCTGTTTCTGATGTAGGATCATTTCGTAAAATGAAAAAAAAAAAACCCCATAAAATATTGAGGTTGTGCATTCAGCATTCCTGCTTAATGTTCACAGACCCCAGGTTCTAGTCTAGGTCCAGAGTTTCTCATGGACTTACTTAGTCCCTCTAAGCATATAGCAGGATAGTACATCAAACACACAGTCTGCTTCCTTCATTGTCCTTCCCAATTTATCACCTTCAGCATCAATGTACCACTCAACAACAACAACACATAACAAAAGAGGCAGCTGAAATTGTATCATTAATGAAAGAAAGAATCAATCAGGAGCAAATACTGTATTTACTTTCTGGCTGGTATCAGTAAACATAAATTACTACAGCCAAGGTTGTGGAAACTGATATGCAAATAAGGTCATACTGGTACTTGGAAATGTCTTGAAAATTACATACTGGCGACAATCCAAATCTTCGCAGTTATGTCTGACAACTTTCAATGGGTGAATTCTACATTGGCAACAAATAAAGCAATTTGTGAAAATTTAATTTGCAACATTTTCAGTAACCCTAAACAATGTTTTTATTTACCTGTTCTAGGCCACAGAGCATTCACAGCAATTCCTTCTTCCCTGAACTCCTCAGCCATGCCAAGAACACACATGGACATTCCATATTTAGACATGGTGTAAGCTGCATGATTCTTAAACCAAAATGAGCTCATATTCAAGGGTGGACTCAGATTCAAAATATGTGGGTTCTTCCCTTTTCGCAGGTAAGGTAGGCAAAGTTTTGATCTGAAATATAAAGAATACAACCTGGTTCACTTACCAACTCAATGCAGGTTGCCTTCAAAAAGTTTGGAGAAAATCTATTGTCTGTAAATGACAGACATGTGGCATTGAATCAGTTTACAGCACACAAAATCCATGGGACACTGCAAAATTTGTAGCAGAAGCTGAAAAACTATAGTCGCCCCAATGTGCATATCTTTCAATATCTTGGCAATTCTTTGTGAAATAAATACTACCACTCTAAGCTCTCCTCTAAACAAAGTTACAAACACAGCTTGGACCACTAACAAGCACATAACAGCCCTGTAATCACTTCTGCATATGTACACCCAAGTGAAAGGTGTATAACGTAAAGCATACGCACTCTTCTAAAGATACCTCCTTCAAGTGGTGCACCCCATGTCATAAAAAAAGAATGTTGATTAAATTACAGTCATACAAGACAGACTATGTTTATATACATGTGACATTAAGGTGCATTCTTGCAATCATTAGTGCAATGGAAAAGCACTAGGTATTATGTATTATGAGTGTGTGTTTAGCCTTAGTTATTCAACATGCAATGTGCATGAGCCATACTGTCATCTGTGGCCTGCCCGGCTCTACAATATTTTTCCACATTATCTCATAAATGGCACAATTTTCAAAAAAAAAGTCACTGAACTCAAAATGGGTGTTTTGATTTTCTCTACTAGTTTTGTCTGAAGCATTTCTCATTCTAACATGAACTGAGTGAGAGACGATCAACAGTATATATTGGTCTTCATGTAAGGTAACCATTATTCTTATCCAATTTTAATAGAACTTGAATTTTCTTGACAGTTCTGCGAAAAATACTCAAATATCAACTTTCACGAAAATCCATCCAGTGCGAGCTAGGTTGTTCCTTGTGGGCAGATGGACGGACAGACAGACATGAAGAAGCTCAAAGTCGTTTTTCACTATTTTGAGAATGTGCCTACCAATGAGGGACAACTGCAAGTAATTATAAATATTATTTAATGTATTCACTAATGTAATACTAAATTTTCTGAAGTAATGTTTCAACTTAAACCTACCCTGAGTTCCAAAAACTGAACAGGTTATTAGCACTGAATGTTAAAGCACCTCTCCAAAACCCTAACCTGATATCCACAGCATGGGCGAGCAGTTGGCAAAAAGGACTAAGCACCAAAATCAAGTTGTGAGGGAATGTGCTTTCATGGCTGCATAATACTGCAGTGGACATAATCAAGCCACAAACAATTATGTAGGAGCACTAGGCAGCACCTCAATGTATTTATGCCTTCCACGAACACATGAGTATAAGTGATGTTCAATTCCCCCACTACTTGGAACAAGGCCAATACCAGAGGCAATAAAAACACAAAAAGGACTGAATCTTGTGGTACTCCTCAATTAAAAAGATACCTACAACCAAACATATACTCCTGAACAACAATCTGGCACTGCCAGCATATTACCACAGGGTGCTGGCAGGACCAAAAACAGGTGGGAGATGAGGAGTCAGCCAAATATGCACTCAAATAAGAAACCTGTCATGAGATTTATTTAGATTAACAATTATCTTACATGCATCCTACAATCTGAACACACAAATGGGGACACCCGAACATATCATTTTACATATTTATGGAACGATATTGGCTGCATGATGAGTGCTTGCACACTAAACACTTAAAACAGCAAAAGAATTTTCATACCACTTGGTTCTTATGTAACACTTCACTGAACATTTGTTTTCCTATAATGCAAATAAAATTAGAAATTATGTATTATAATGTGTCATACTCACACCAGGAATGTACCTCGAGCATTAATTTGATGCATAAGGTCAAATTTCTTCATATCAGTATCCGCGGTGCCTGTTAGTGAGATGCCACTAGCATTGTTCACAAGGACGTCGATTCCTCCAAATTTCTTTACAGCCTCTTCAACTGCCAATCTCACTTGCTTTTCATCTCGAACATCAACCACGCAAGACAAACATTTGCCTCCTGCAGCCTCAACTGAAATACATGACATGCATCAGTACATAAGAACTATACACAATTAATGGAACACTGACCCTCCCCCATCCAACTTATACAACACCTCCACTGACTCTAGTAAAGACATCACTTTCCTGTTCTATTTTGTCCTTTGTTCATCACGATGTACATCCGGACATAATTAAAACACAAAAGCAATAATTAATTCCAAAAATTGTGAAAAATGCAATCTAACTATATTCAGAATCATCTAAGTAGGTAGCTACTGTGTAACATGCACACAAGCAAGTGGGACTGAAAATAAGTGACAGAACTGCACCATGATGCATAAGAATGGTCACACGAACTGTTCCTCAAATAAGCAAATCCATGATGCGCAAAATCACAAATGAGGCAACCCCGATGAACCAGAAACATAAATAAAGCAAACCAATATATATGCTGTTCATCAATAACAGCATATGGAAGCTTTACTAATTACATTACAGAATAACATAAACTGCAGAAACAAAGAAGATTTAAGGAGATCAAAAGTGAAACATTACTAATGTATATGACAAGTCAATTTTGGTAATCATGTCATAAGAAGTGACCATCTGTGCAGCAAATGACTTCGAATTTCCTGGGACAAACACACTTAACAGTGTGCATGTATATACAAACATCAAACAAAATAACAATAGGGTTATGTAACAATTAAGCCACTGCTGCAAATGAACTTCTGGAGAGGTTTACAACTTAATTTTAGGATAATAATATAGAATAATTTTTTTTACCTCCTTTCCTATAGATTTATAAATGATTACACTGTTAATTTCTACGTACAGAAACTAAAGTTCGGTGGTTTTCAGATAACCTTCTTGAGTAACAGCAGAGCATTCCTTTGACAATAATTTTGCACACAACCATGACGATGACATTCCCATGCTGAAACATGCACCATGTAGAATATGCAATTCTAATATTTAATATGATGGTATCTTAGACTGAATAGTATTAATGAAAAATGAAACATGATTTATACATATCTCATTGTAAGGCAAAGTAACATCTATGACTTCAAGAACTTTCCAAAAAACTTCCTTCCAAATTGTAAATATTGCTTTCTTAACCTTTTGGTGCCAGAATTATTTTTTTAATTTTAGCACATCCTGTACATAAAATGTGAATAATACAGGAACCAAATATGTTAGAATTGTGAAACAAACTGCATTTTGAAGAGAAAAAAATGGAGAGTATACACCATGTTTAAAATATTCAGTACCTATATTTGTTGAATAAATATATAAAATGCAACTTCAGAGGTTAGCGGTGCGGTACAACCACTATAGTTGACATTAGGCGTCAAAAGGTTAATTCCTTATTTCCTTAAAGATGCTTTATTCGTAATGAATATTACAAGGTGTCAAAGGAGGATGATTATGAATTAAGTACTAAAACATAGGCAGGACTATTGTAGAACCATTATTCCAGGACTTCATTGAGAAGATTGAGGAAACCCATGAAAATATGTATAACCTCGGACCTGCTCATTATAAGACAGGTGTCAAGCCCTACACTGTGGTATTTAGGGGTTCTGTATTTATAAATGATGGAATCAATCAATGTTTACCTTCTTTGGCAGCAGTATATATGGTTCCTGGTAACTTTGGATGTGGTTCTGCAGTTTTGGCTGCAATAACAACATTGGCCCCATCTTTGGCAACTTTCAAGGCAATTGCTTTCCCAATACCTCGACTGGCCCCAGTAATGAACACTGTATGACCAGCTAACTTCCTAAGGAAAGAGAAAAACACATGCCACTGATTACACCTATTATGCAATCTGCATGAAACATGTCAAAGATAATCCCTATCTTACAAGTCACATCCAAGAAGTCAACAGGGGTGTACAAATTTTCCCAAACCTGGGAGCCATCTCAAAATTACAGATGACAGAACTGTAACATGCAGTAAATTGTGTACAGAGGACCCACAAATATTTGGGACCATCATACAAAATTTCATCACCTAGGTGACCTCGCAACTGGGTTGTGTGCACCCCTACTACAAAACTGTATGTTACATCCAAGAAAACTGTAATCCTATATTCACCACTGTGCAACCCTCAAACCAGTAACTCTATTTCAAATATACTACAAGTATCTGCTATTTCCACATACTGTCCAATTATAACATTACTCAAACTGTCAATTGTGTGAATCTTATGTGTATTGGACCGTGCATCATCTTGATATTTGAATAAAGGTTGACCAACTAGATTAGTGGTTCAGCCTGCACTCGGATACCACATCACCAACAGACAATCCTGCTACATAACACCAGCACGCCTCAAGTCAGCCTACACAACGCAACATGTAGTCGCAAGCTCCTGAAGATGGACGTAGTAACGTCTGAAACATGCTGAGCAGTAAATAATAAAGCAAGTGTCATCTAGTTGGTCAACCTTTATTCAAATGTCAATTGTGTATTTGAATATCTCTACTTCATCACCGTATGAAGAAAAAAAGTTGCATAAGCAACACCTTAAATATAGTGAAACAAGAGGCACGAAGGACAGTGTTGTGTGGGTGATGAATAACAGTTGCTACAACCAAACCCCTAATTCCAGTGATTTCTCTTCACTTGCAAAATCAACCATGCTGTGTTAGTATGCCACATCACACTTTCATTTTGTCTAGTCTATAAAACTGCAACCTGCTACAGGCTGGACAGTCACGATTTCATTCCTACTGGGAATAGTGAATTTTCTGTTAATTGGAAACAGTCCTGGCCCAACCAATGTAACCAAAGAGTTGTCAATACTTTGTATCTGATGGCAAAGGGACAATAGCATGTGACCAAACACTCGTCTTAATCTAGTGTATTAAGTCTCATTGCACTCAGGCATGGGAAAGTTTTTGCCTTCAGTTATCAACTATCAGCCATCAACCACAAGGTAAAAATACAGTGTCAGACAACTACTGGTTGCCATTTCCTGCCAGCTCATCATACGAACATAACCTGCTTACCCACCCACAACACATGCAGAACAATGGTGGAAGTGACAAAAGACAGTTGCCCAATAATATGGGACCAAAATAATATAAATTAATTAAAATAATATAAAACCTCCATACCATTCTTACAGACACCAATAATAAAGTGTGCTAATTTTGGAGGCAACCTTCAGATTACAATCCCCAGAAAAGGTACCTGGCTATTACAGTTTAAAAAAAGGGGGGGGGGGAAGAAATACTAAAGCACGCACTTTCTCATCTCTCAGGTTCTACCATTTTCAGTTGCTCTCATACCCTGTGCATCTGCAACAGGCATGACAGGGCAAATTCAGAATATACTGTCCCTTGCCTAGTAGTAACGTGGTACTCAACCTATTTTTAATACGTTTACTAACCTGGGACCAATTCATTTTAACCCCTGTAACTTGAAAAACTACTGTCACACTCTATAGGGCACAGTTAAAACTGTCTAATTAGAAATGTGCACGCTCATTATCAAACATAACACAATAAAATTGTTCATTGATGTAGATGTCTGAGCTGGCCATTCCTACAGTAATATATAATTTTCACCATTACAATTCACTGATCTATCACACAGTTCTACGGAATTATATACAGAAAGACCTGCGTCACTATTTCGTACTTAACCGCTAAATATACATTACCCTGTGTTAATCATTATATGGCAGACTGTTTCAAAATTAGTGCTCTGTCATTCGCCTCTCATCATCACGAACACACAAACTGCGCTTCGATACCTACTCTTCATACGGTCTTTGACCCTAACGTCACAGACTTGCCATCAACTAAGTACCACTCACAGGTGACTATCACGAATATCTAGGTTCACGGATAATCCAATGTGCCCCTGCGATGAGGCGGTTCAATCATCAGAACACTTAATGTATGACTGCAAAATACTAGAATTTGAAAGGAATACTTTGAAGCATCAAATAAAGTCCAGCGGAGGAACCTGGCCCACCACCAACAGCGACGTGATAGCAAAATACTCACACGCATTTTCAAGATTTATTAGATCGGTAGATTTTAATAAACTGCAGTATAATATATAATGGCTCTTATTTGTACATACCGGGATACACAACGTACAATGCTTAATTTCGGGAAGTTTATATAAGCATGTTTTAGTTAGAGATTACTCGAACTAAAGACACTAACCCAAGCAAACTGGGAGGATAAAATAGTTTCACCACAAACATTGTAATTACATTATTTAATAAGTGCCAATATCTATGAACAACACCCAATTGTTAGACAAATTAATTATTAAGTTCAAAATTGTTCTTTTCTAAACAATAATGTACTTTAACATAAGGAAACCAAAACATGTAGTATTACTCTGTAATGGAGAATGTTGTCAGTAAAAAAACTCTTAAAAGGTTCACGGATTATCTGTGCACCTACTAACGAAGTAAAAGTTCAGTAATGTTGTAAACATGGTTTGTGCTGTAGATGTGAACATATTCACCATGGATCAGACGTAGACAATTTATGGTGCAGTGGAATTCAGATGAATGTCATCCTGTTCTTGTATTAGCCCTAAAATAATTCCATTTCCTGTAAACTAACTTGAGTACTTCTTTGGACTACTCGACCCGGAACACGGCGGCATTACGCTCCTGCCAAATGTTGGCAAGCATTCATTAGCCGATGCAGTGTGACGTCCCAGATGACTTGACAATTCGTCAACAACAGTCTGAGAACCTTACACGTCGCTCACTTAAACTAACCTGGCACTCTTAAAATACCGCTACTCCAGAAAAAATAATGTAGAAGATTCTTAAAAATTAGGTAACTTATCTTTATGACTTTCTCGCAATATACATACAGGCATGAAGTGATCTAAAAAGGTGTAATTTAAAATACTAACAATACAAAATTTCAAACGTCATTATCGTTAAATAACGAAAGTCTGTGCCACATATAACACAGACAGTGACATAATTAGGTGACCAATAAGTTAGATCAGCGTTTCCGAAACTTTCTGGTCATGGAATCCTTTTTCACTTCCTAAATATTTACGAGGAGCTAAATGACTTGCACTCCTCACCCAATATTGTGCGGGTGATAAAATCGAGAAGAATGAGATGGGATGGGCATGTGGCGCGTATGGATGAGGAGAAGGGGGTGTATAGGGTCTAGGTGGGGCAAACGGAGGGAAAGTGACCACTGGGGAAACCTAGGCGTAGATGGGTGGATAATATTAGGATGGATCTCCAGGAGGTGGGATATGGGTATATGGACTGGATTGGGCTGGCCCAGGATAGAGACAGGTGTCGGACGCTTGTGAGTGCGGTAATGAACCTTAGGGTTCCGTGAAATGCGGGGAATTTCTTGACTAACTGCAAACCAGTTAGCTTCTCAAGAAGGACTCTGCACCATGGACTAAGTAAGTAAATTTTTACGACGCACATATGTTCTGTGGTCCCTCGAATTAGGGCAGCATCATCCCCTTCTGTAATATATATATATATATATATAGTTGAAGAAATAAAAGGTAAATAGGAGTAAATAATGTTACTATCTAGGACACTAATTAAGAAAAAGGGCAGCTCTAATAATATCTAGAATCCCATTCTTGTCTCCTACACATTTTTATAGCACGTACGTCAAAAAAATTGCAAGTCGTTCTTCAGGTGTAAACGCCCTCCTGTAGTTGGTGTTTTGTTTTCGTATTTCCTCTCCTACCGTTTACGACAGACTGTAGAATTGGTCAATGTTCATTCTAAAAAAAGCTATGAAATTTTTTTTCGTCCTCGAGCAGATCCCGGTATAAGTGGCTAAATATTCCGAATTCTTGTCTTTTTATGTTTATTGGGTGCACCCACGGTTTCCGTCTCTTACGATGCCTCGTACTTCTCCACATAATCGTGTGCAAAATAAGCATGTTAAAATTTTCCATCGCTTTAGATTTCTTTGATTGTTCACTAATTTACCAAATTTCAGTACTCATTTTGCCCATCTTTATTTCTTTGTTTTCAGAAAATAAAGTAGGCGACAAACTGAATCAGATCTCATCGCACGCACATACAATTACTTGAAAGGTGATGTGAGATTAGACGTCGAGCATTGTTCTTATGCATTTGTACCATGGACGACGAAAGCACTTTTAAACGATCGGAAGCACTCACGCAAAGACAGAGTGTTGCATTCCGAAAGACCCGATCCTTACGTCGACCTTCTTCACTGAAATTTCTGTGGAATCGTTAGCCCAATCAGGCACCGGCATAGATCCATCACTGTGGTGAATAGCCCACGGACTATGTGATTACTCCTTATACATTCCATAGATCCGTGAAGGAAAGAAAGCCATTTAGACACAGAACATGTCAAGAAAATACACACGCCTATATTTGTACACATTAAAAAATCAATCATGTATTGTGGATTCAACATTTAGTTGGCTGCAAGTACGAAAAAAAATAGATCACCATATATCTTTCATCCTCTAAAATACTCATTACAAAGACAGACTAGGCGACTGAGGATCTGAGTTCGATTCCCAGGAAGTTTGAAATATTTTCTCCTGCAGTGTGTGCAGAACGTCTCGCACCCACGCAATTTCCTCATTAGTGGGTTTCTGTAGAACCCGCCCGGAAGTTAGGCAAATTGTTCGTGAAGCTGCAACAAATTACGAATGCTTGGAGTTCAACCATAAATCATCATATGCCGTCACGGCGCTTTGCTTTATTAAGCACAGAAGCTAATGTATTGTACTTTACCCCCAGAACAACTACGTTAGTCGGTAACGTTGGTAACGTGGATGACCTGGATGGTGACTCTGATCCATGGTAACGAAGATGATCTGTGGCAAAGAGGGACAGATGTAACCTAACTTCACGTGGGTTGGGGATGTCAGTTGGGCTTCAGTTTGTGTTTCTTGTGATGTTACTTTCTGTTATTACCCACTGGGAAACCTAAAATTCGTAGTTATATGTGAAACATAGTATTTAATTTTGTTCTGTTTTTTTTAATGTCATACAATACGTGCTTTGACATATTACTAATTTGTAAACGGTTTCAGCGTGTGCCGCGAAGTTTGGTTATGAGACGAAAACAACCCTTGGAACGTTGTGTATTGGCTGCTGTTACCTTTTTCGCCAGTTAAAAAAAAAGCAGTAAGCTACTTTAAAATAAATTTTTCATTTGCAAGGCCATTCTGAGTTTATTCTTTGCCAAAATTCATATGACAGGATTTCCTACATTGCATGTTCGATACATATTACAGGCAATAATATTGAAAACCTGTACAGCCGGGCCTGTCAGTAGCCCAAGAGGCGCCATAAGTTTCCAGTTTCAACAGAGTTCTGAATATATTTCAAGATACTAAAGAGTAATTAAACCACATCCAATCAATGTTACAACACTCAAGTCTCCCACATTGTCACAGAATTCCAACAACAGATACTCGATTTAGCGCATTCTGACCGCACTAATAAATTCAATGATTTCATATACGTAACTCATTATGAATTTCACAGTGACTCCCAGACCATTTGCAAGACCATTTCCCTACATATACTGGTGTAATTCCAGACTCTAAGTAATAGCCAGACACAAAATATGAAGAACACTCTTATGATTGTACTAACTCCATGGTAGTATTTTCTTGGGTAGTCAAGAAATTGCCCACAATTTTTTAAACCTCAAGGGTAATAACTGTGTTTACTTGAGATTGCTGATTGTCTTTATCATGAAAAGATTAATTCAGTCCATGCACTCGCAGCCTACTTTAAAATCTGTTCTGATACCATCCTCTCATCCATGTGTTGGTCTTCTCAAGTGTCTCTTTCTTTCAGGTTTCCCCACCAAGACCCTGTATGCATTTTTTCTCTCTATACATGCCACATGCCCTGACCATCTGATCCTCCTTTATTGTATCACCCCAATAATTAGTGACGTGTATAAATTATGAAGTTCCTCATTATACACTTTCTTCCAGCATCATGTTACCTCCTCCATCTATGACCCAAAGTCTTTGTTAGCACCCTGTTCTTGAACACCCTTAGCTTGCATTCCTCGCTTAATGTAAGCAATCAAGTTCAGTGGTCGAACAAATAACAGGCAAGATTACAGTTCTGAATGTTTTAATCATCAAGGTTTCAAAAAAAAAAAAATATTCTGGTCTGAATGGTAGCAGGGATTCAGGAATTTAATCTGCCCTTAATTTCTCCATGCACATGATTTTTTAATGTTCTTTCAAAATATTTTAACTTTACCACATTTTCAAAGGATTTATTATTTATCCTTATGTTGTGATTTTGGCCTGCATTGTGGTGTTATTACAACATACAAAAATTGGGTATGGAAAAGAGAACATAGAACAACCAAGATGTTTCTCCTTTCTTTAGTATACATTTTCCAAATGCAAGTACTGCCAGAGAGCTGCATTTATGTGGGAGGTTAGTGCTCTGGTATCCATTCTGTGACAGAGAGTCATTAAAAGCAGTTTAATCAACCATGTGAAAAGGAGATAGGTGTAGGCATTGTACATTTCAATGGTGACTACCACATAAACAAGTTAAAATGCAAAAAAAAGGAACTTTATTCAGTAATGGCTTCAGGATGGAGTCAGAAGTAACACCTCAAGGCTGTTATAACCTTGAGCATGCTGTTTTGATCAGCTAGCATGAAAATGGTTTTGTATCCAGTAATACCATTCATTTAGAGAGCAAGTAAAAATGAAGATCTCATTGAAACCCATTTCTGCTTTGTGGTAAAAAAATCATCCACAGCCCAAAAGTTCACAGAAGGGTTACAACTTTCCACATTTCTGAGTGTCAACCAAGTTAAGGTTATGTGGGGACAGTCATCTCTTGGATTTGTAGATGGAAAATTACTGTATGGATTGGTATTTATAATGCCATATACTATTACAGAAGTTTATGCTTGGCCTTCTGGGACCTTGTCAGAAAGTAAATATGTCCTCGGACACAGCTGGGGAATCCCTTTGTACCTCTGTAGCTAAATGGAGAAGCAAGCAAAACAAGCTAGGAAATATACACAGAACAATTCTTACACACATTCTCTGTGTTTTCTATTTGTGAATGATAACTTTCAATATTCTGTTACAAATGGATAAAACTGATTGTTTAAACATAAACATATTTTAAAATTGGCTTTCAACTTTTCAGTAGCACTATCATCAGGGCTGAAATTACATGAAAAGTTTCAATTTGAGACTTGAGTAATCTGTGTGTGTGTTGTCAGAAAACTGTTATTTATTATTGAATACAGATATGCATTTGTAGAAATGTATGCATTGCATACCAGTTATGGAGCATTTCAGTCACTTCAGTGTAGATATTTTGGTAACTGTTAAAAACTTGCCAAAAAAAGTGTGTTGTACTAAATATATACATTAGATTTTGCTCCACCTGTTTTGTTCAAAATGTGTTTTGCTACAATACATATCGCTCATTTGTGACAAGTGTGTCACAACTCAAAATGTGGCATTTCTGAGTTATTGGTATAGAAAGAAACTTTGCAGATGCACTTTTATCAGGTATGGTATCATAACACAGTCTGCAAAACTCACCGCTGGAGAGCAGCTGTGTCATTGTTGCACTCATAGAACATTATAGCACTTCAAAACTTTAAAAGCTTCTCCTGAAAAATCACAGATTTTGAGTTGTGACACTCTTGTCGCAAATGAGCAATATGTAATGAGTTGTGCTTGAGACCTACCGAAATACATGTAGATTCTCTCGTAAAGTAGTAATTAAAATTTTCTGTGCTAAATAATATGGAAATTGTGCATTATTTTTTAATGTTTTCAGTTTTAAATATAATTACAGAAGGTATATAAATTTTTGAGTGGTTTCTTAGTGCACTGTAATTCTTCAAGTGTACAGGGATATTAAGCTGACACAGTGACAAGGTAGACTGGACATACATAAACGTTAACCAGTCTTTCTTTGGTTAATAACAAGTGTTTAAACTTTTGTTATATTTCTTTAATTTGTATGCAGAATGAATGAAACAATGGTTCTGAACTTCAGCAGAATATGCCGGTTGTGCTTGAGTGATCATAAAACACTCTTGCCTCTTTTTAATACTGCAGAGAAAGTACAAGAAAAGATACATACCATTTCACCTACAATAGAGGTAAGTGTAGATGTTAAGCAACAAAGTGTGAAGTATGCCATATAGTATGCTGTGGTTTTTACTGTGCCATGAGAATTATTATATTTATATAATTTATGTAATTATTAATATTCAACAGCTTCACAGATGATTCACAAGTAGTTAGGAATCAACTTGCTCTGAGCTTCACATGCATAGGCAACAACTGACCTAACAAGTACTAACATCATCTTATGCAGGTGTATGCTGGAGATGGCCTACCAGCCCAGATATGCAAGGAATGTATCCATCAGGTCAACATATCCTACAAATTCATACTGCAGTGTGAGAAGTCAAATGCTACTTTGCGACAACACTTAAACAACCAGCAGCCACATGACACTCCAGTTCAGGTTAATTTTTATCTTAGAGCACACCTATCTGTCAGTGTGTTGATATACAGTGAAACCCTCTTATGACATTTTTGGGAAAATTCCATATATTTGGCTTTGTAAGTGGGAACATGTCTTAAGAGGGTAAGCCAGAAAACATTATTTTTTTATTCTGTATTGCAGCTGACATTCACTTGGCTAGAATATTACAAAATATACATTCTGCATTAAATGTTTCATTTTCACCATCACATCACATTTTGAATCATACCTTCTTTCATGATTTTGACACAAAACAGAATTTTTTGCACAAGTGCACCTGGTAGATGAAGGTGATCATTCTTACCAGAATTATTCCATACATACCATTGCTACCTTACTAGGCATATTTTGCTGTTTTCACATTTTTTCAGCTTATCTCTTCACTTACAGATTGAGTTCTGGCTCATATTGTAAGTTGACACAGAAATGCAAAGCTTTTATGAGTTTTATCTTCATGAATAAAATTTTGAGTAACATCCTCCTTATTTACAATAATCAGCTCTTCTTGAATTGAGAGCATCTTACACACTATGGTGGGTTTTGATGTACTAGCCATGCTACATATGTTTTCAGTAATAAATGCCTATACAGGATGCAACCCATCTCACATAACCATTCCTTTGAGGTCCTTGTAGGCAGGACATGTATTTAAATGGCAACATACATATTGATGATGTATGGAAATTTTGGTAATACATTATTTTCATGACGTAATATCAGAAAACTTTGTAAGCAGGATCATCTTCAGTAGGGTTCATTGAATTTTCTGTACCTCTTCTGTGGTAAATATTTGCAGTATTAATGACAGAGAACCATATTTTCAGGTTGTTCTGAAAGAAGAGCCCTCACTGTGTGATGACACAGAGTCAACTGATGAATTGCTTCCATCAACTGGCAATGGGAACGAAGAAAATGTAAATACCAGCACAGTGCATTGCAGTCACAAATAGTAGTATACAGCACATTTTGTTTTAAATCTCTCTGTCTCCTTTCTTACATGCACAGTGCAGATATAGATTGGCTGAATGTACTGTAACTGCATTTAATACTCTAGTCAAAATACTTGATACAAAATTTTCATTCAACAGTACAAACAGACCAAAATATGGTCACTATTGCCTGTACAGCCAATTTCATTGAGATATAACAGCTTATTTTTTAAGAAATTGGTTAACTGTATATTAATTGATTGAAATTTTTATTCATATTTTTTAACATATTCCAATAAAAATGTTACTTCTAATCATGTGACATTGTGGTCCCAGTAAGATATACTATTTAGTATTTTCTGAAGTAACTCATCCAGTCTTCTCATCATGCATCTCTGTTTTTAACAGTCTCTTATGTCCATGTGTATTTTTGATCTGTGCTGCTCCTTCCTAATGCATGTGATATTCTTTCATTCAAACTCCTGATTAGCACACAACATTGCATTGTGCTTTCAGGCCCTTGGCAGTGAAACAGATGTGACTGTTGATGAAGATGGTGATTCAGACTCAAGTGATGTAACCTTTAAAGATGGTTCTGTGAGCCCTGATGACGATGCTGTAGAGGCACAGAATGAAGCAAATACTGACACTTGGGGCAAAACTGAAACAGGCAGCAGATCATTAGGTAAGAAGTTATCACAGATCATGAAAGATGAAGACATTGCTGTGCCATACCCACACTCGAAGGGAAGGAGAGACACTCCACCAACTGACATGTCTATGTACCACCTGAAACATAAAGACATCAGTGTGTCAGATCAATACAATAACAACACCAGCAGTGGCAGCACACCAACACCAGCCACTTCAGTGCAAGACATGAAGAATGAAGATATCGGTGTGCCAGAGCCATGTATCAGTGGTGGAAGAAGCACTCTACCAGCAGTCACTTCCAGTGATGTGGATAGTAATGGGGAAACAGAACAGTACACATGTGACGTATGCAACAAGTCTTTTAACACTGAGAAAGAAATGAAGAAGCATTCTGTTGTACACCCAGAAGACAAACCATTCAGTTGTTCTGAATGTGGAAGTTCTTTTAAGTACAAATCAAGCCTAACAAATCACACAGTATTGCATTCCCAAGACTCTCATTTGTGTACAGAATGTGGAAAGGTATTCCATTCCAAATCAAATCTCACCCAACACCTTGCCTCTCATTCTGAGGCCAGGCCACATCTCTGTTCTCTGTGTGGTAAGTCCTTCAAATATAAATCAAATCTCAGCCAACATACAGCTCTACATGCTAGAGATATGCCAGTACAGTGTAATGTTTGTGACAAGCAGTTTGGCTCCAAGACTGATCTCATGATTCACATCCTTTCTCACTTAGAGGAAATGCCACACCAGTGTTCAGAGTGTGGCAAATGCTTCAACAATGAATCTCAACTCTCTGATCATCAAGCTCTTCATGCAGAATCAAACCAACATGGTTGCACTGTCTGTGGTAAATATTTCAAAACAAAATACAATCTGACTGTCCACCAAGCACTGCACACCAAGGATAGGTCACACCTTTGTACTGTCTGTGGTAAAGCTTTTAAGTACAAGTCTAACCTTTTGGAGCACAGTGCTCTACATGCAGAAGACAAACCTTTCCTTTGTACTCAGTGTGGTAAAGCCTTTGGTGGCAAATCCAAGTACTCTAGCCACCTTGCCACACACTCGGAAGATAGGCCATACCAGTGCTCCATATGTGGCAAGTGTTTCAAGCATAAGTCAAATCTGTGTAACCATAAAGCATTACATGTTGAGAATGGGCCCCACCTGTGTAATGTATGTGGTAAATCTTTCAGTTGTAAGTCTAAGTTCACAAGCCATGTTGCTTCCCATTCTGAAGAGAGACCACACCAGTGCCCTGTATGTGGGAAAAGTTTCAAATACAAGTCAAATCTGTGTAACCATAAAGCATTACATGTAGAAAATGGCCCCCATACGTGTACTTTGTGCAGTAAATCCTTTGGCACCAAGTCAAATCTGATCAAACACATTGCGATTCATTCTGAGGAGAGACCATTTCAGTGTTCTGTTTGTGGCAAGGGATTTAAGTACATGTCTAATCTTTGTAATCATAAAGCATTACACATAGAGAATGGTCCTCATCTTTGCACAGTATGTGGTAAATCTTTCAGCTGTAAATCAAACCTAATGAAACATGTGGCAGTTCATTCAGAAGCAAGACCATACCAGTGTCCAATATGTGGCAAAGGATTTAAATATATGTCTAATCTTTGTAACCACAAAATATTACACACACAGAAAAGTCCCTATCTCTGTGCAGTGTGTGGGAAATCATTTAGCAGCAAGTCCAATCTGATGACCCATTCTGCTTCTCATTCTGATGACAGGCGACATCAGTGTTCCATATGTGGAAAGTCATTCAAATTTAAATCCAGTCTTACTTCACATCAAGCTTTGCATTCACAAGATAAGCCCCACAACTGTAGTGTGTGTGGTAAAGCTTTCAAATGCAGAAGCACTTTTATTAACCACATGAGAATGCATACTGGCGACCGGCCACACCAGTGCCCTGTTTGTGGCAAGCAGTTCACCACACTGGGCAATCTTATTGTACATAGGAGAACACACAGTGGAGAAAAACCATACAAATGTGAAACGTGTTTGAAAGCATTTAGTGATAAAGGTAACCTCACAGCACATCAAGCTGTTCACTCAGGCGAGAAACCTCACATCTGTTCCACATGTGCACAACCTTTTAAATATCCCAGCAGTTTGAAACGGCACATAAGAAAACGCCATGCAGGTGAAGGACTGCCTCTCGCCAAAGTAAACTTATATTAAGATGTGAACAGTCTGCCAGAACCATTTAAAAATATGTCATTTGTGCTACTAATATTAAATGAACTGAATTCCAAATACTCTTCAAATGCAGGCGTATACAAAATTTTCATAAATCTAGCAACCATCTCAAAATTCTAGTTCCCAGAAGTGTGACATGAAGCAAGTTCAACATAAGGCACCACCATTCCAAATTTAGTGACCATGTTGACCTGGAATCTGGGATTTGTGCTCCCCTGTTCTAATGGAACAGTTTAATTTACAGTTAAAATTACAAAATCAGCGTCAGAAATGTGATGCGATGGGATATACCACATATTTTAGTGGAGTGACAGAACATCACAATCAAGTTGGTAGCATTTGTGCTTTATATTCAGAAGGTCTTGGGATCAATAGTGGCCTGAAGATGGGCTGTCCTGGCTGAGGTTTCCCATAGTTTTACTCAGTCCTTCCAAGCACCTTAGTACCCGTGATTAGGTCATGTCTCCTTCCTTCCACGCCCTTCTTTCACCCAGATTATATTTGCTTCTTTGTAACCTGGACACTTGAACTTTATAAATGGGTAATTACATAATGATTTTGATTTTAAGAGGTTATTATCTCTTGTGTTCATGCACAATCGAAAAAATTTGGAGAAACAAGAAATCGTAAAATCCTTGTCCAGGCAGCTGCTATTCAGGCCACTTTCAAAACTAAGATTTCTGTCAAATATGAAACAGAAATTTAAGCAACTGTACTTAAATATTTGGATTCACTTAGTAATTTTAGAAATGTGCATTACAATCATTTGGCAGTCATACAGATGTTTGGGGAAGAACTTACTGGTATAATGCTGATGTCTCTTTCCATGATTCCATCTGAATACAAATGCTAGCTAAAGTAATGAATTAATAATTGTGTATATTATAGATTTATATTTGTACCTTTTATTAATACATATTTCCAGTACCTTGAAGTTGCCACAAAGCTTGTGGTATGACTGTAATTTTCATAACTTCCACACTTACCTGCTATCCAGTTTTGTTTCCTTCACAGTAGTCTCTGTAGGAGAACGAGCCCAGCCATCATGCCACCATTTGAATCATTTTGTGAAGTGCATTGTTTAAATCTCAGTACGTGCATCCAACTCTTTTGCTCGAGTCCTGGTAATATTACATCTCTGTCCCTAAAGAAAGAAGTAAAGTGGCCCTACGTCTGATGAGTATGGAGGGTGGGGAACAAGAGTCATTTTGCTTTTAACCAGAAATTCACACGCACACACCAGAATGATCAGGTGCATTGGCACAGTGGAGAAACTATAACCCAAAATTCCACTGAACAGGTTGTTTTTGCTGCACATTTTTGTGCAAATACCATAAGGTGTCCTTGTGGTAATACTGCTTTTCAATTTGTCATTGTGAAACGGATTCATAGTGCACAACGCCATGAACAACAAACAACGATCAGGTTATTCTTTGTTCTTTCCGTGGCATTACAGCTCAGCTCAGTCCTACGTCATCTCATTGCCGAGGTTCCTAGATCACTACAATTAGACACACACACACGCGCACACATACACACACAGCAGGACTTCTCTGAATGAGTGGTCTGCTCAATGCAGAGGCTGCTACCTACAGAACACACAACAAATAAAAGAGACGAACATCCGTACCTCAGGGGGATTCATATCTTGTCCCAGCAATTGATTGCCTGTAGACCTGTGCCATAGACGTCATAGCTACTGGGACAGTCAGCATGCTCTTCATGCTTCCATAAACTTGTCTTTGGGTGTGGAGATAATGGCTGTTTGTGGATGTGAGATGACTGTTGCTTGGTTTCTGGGTCTCTTTCAGGCTTCTCTTAAAGGTCCTGGCATGTGTTTACATAATTCTCCTACTGCATGTGGAGCACATATTTGGCAGTAATCTGATGCACATTCACATGGTCTTTCAGAATGCTCTGAACTGATCTAAATTAAATTGCTTATGTCAGCAGCTTTACAGATTGTGATTCCAAGACTTTCAAGGACAAGTCCCTACATTGGATTGGCATTTTCATTTTTGCTCATCGTGGTTATCCTGATGTTCAACATCTTAAACAGAGGTCACACTGATTTTGAATTTGGAAAACAATTCTAAAACTCATGTCTTCATATTGTCTGGTCTCTCAAAACTACTTTAAACTTTCCAAAAGTTTCTGTACCATTTTTGCCAGGTTTAAACCAAACTTTGATGTAGGAACACTGTTCTGTCAAGTCTGTCATTTTTTAGGTACACCAAAATTGCATATAGTACAACACACACTTGTACAAAACAGGACATAACCCAACCATAACAAGCATTACAGCTTTATTCAAAACAGGAAATGACTCTGCAGACTGTGATTTGTCTACATCAGGCAGTACAAGTTCTTGCTAGTAGCTGTAGCCTCATCCCACATTCAGTCCAGGAACTATTTGATTAAACCATGTAGTGTATTAATGATATATCACCATGCCAACATCTCATTTGTTGAGGTGAAACTATGGTGTTTCTTCATGTATCATTAAATATAAAATGAGTGCGAGTATATCCTTTGTGCAAACTAATTTTACCTTGAGCACAAATGTGATCTTGATGCTGACAGCATTTGGTCCTGCCTCTCTCCCACTCCTGTGGCTGTGTGTAATCTTCCTTGCAACCTGCCTACATATGCCGACTGCATCCCATCCCAAATGGCCCTGAACTAGAAGGCAGTATGTTCCTTCAAAATGTTGGTATATGCCTTCAAGGCTCTATGGTGTAAACCCAGATGACCACAATTGTTATATGACCATGACACTTCTTTTATAGTTGTCAATGAACAATCACCATGTGATAATTGATACAAACTGTAAATACATTAACTTAAAAAAAGGAATAATTCTTTGTGGAATCCCATTTTACACCATGTTAACCGAAGTTGATCAATTCTTGGCAGTTTGTGGAAAGAGGACACCCATAAATGAATGGTGGGTTGATCAGATAAATGACACGTGGTGCAAATGATGTTGGCTGAAATTTAGCAACCCTAGTTGAACAAACTGTTTACATGTATCAACAGTTACCACAGACACAAAAGAAGTAGTAGCAATCCCAATATATCAGCTATGTTAATATACAGAAGATGAACAAGACAGGCATTGTATGTTCATATGATGTAACACTGAGGCATGTTCATGTAACCATTGTTCCCATACACATGCAATAAGTATTGCATATTCTGAGTGTGTGTTTGTAGCCTTAGTTATCCAGCATGCAAAGTGCATTCTTCATCTTATATTGTCATCTGTGGTCTGTCCAGTTGCACAACACTCTTTTAGCAGTCTCATAAACAGCACAATTTTCAGGAAAAAGTTACTGAACATGAAATGTGTGTTTTGATTTTCTCTACAACTTTTTTCTGAAATATTTCTCTTTTGAGAAAGAGTCAGCGAGATATTGTCATAAATGTATGCGGGCCTCATGTAAAGCACCCATTATTCCTGTCAGATTTTACTGAAACATGCATGTGCAGGACAGATTTTCAAAAAATACTCCAATATCAGTATCATGACAATCCGTCCAGTGGAGGCCACATTCTTCCATGCAGATGGACAGACAGACATGACAAAGCTAATGGTTGCTTTCCACAATTTTGCAAACATGCCTAAAAACCAGTTAGAATACAAAGATGTGGATGCAGCCACATTATGAGAAGTTAGGAAATATGTCCATATTATAACAACTGTGGCACATCTGCTCTCTTTTGATAAGTTCTTTTAAAATGAAAAATTTGTTTCCTTTTTGATAAACCTAATGATTGTAGCAGCATGTTAAATGATACATTAAATACATGTTTGTACAGAGTGGTGTAAAGGCCACTTGATATGCACATTTTAAGAGCCTCTAGTTTTACATGAATTTTGTGCCACTCTGTATACATGCTTGTAAACGTGTATACTCAGGTTGGAAGAAGCTGTGTTTCACCATCAGTGACAGAGATTATGGCAGCTCATTAATGAGAATTTCGGATATGTATGCATAGCATAAACAGTATTGATCCTTTCACTACCTTATTGTGAGTCAACTAATAAAATCTCTATGACTTAGAGAAAGAACGTATTGGACAAAATATGTGCTTCAGTTTTCTTAAAGCTAGTTAAAAATGTTTTTCACTCCAATACGTATTTAGAGAGTTACACCCAAAATGTGGATCCTTACAGACACTGGTCATCATGTTAGTGTTTGTTCTTGTTGCGTGTAACAAAACTGGAATTTGTTGAAATGCACAAACATACCATGAAACTCTGCTCTGCTTCTCTTGAGTTGTTATATACAAACATTGAAGGTATTAAGGATGTTTTTGAAATTGTGTTTTGCAAACCTGCCTAGATTGAGGATGCTGTCTTCTGGGATGTTACGCTCAATAGTGGGGTTGACACATCCGATATGTTAACTACACTACAAAACATAACATCTCAGAAGTTAGAATCATCAACATCAGCACCATGGAAACCAAATGTCACATGACTAGAATGAGTTAGCAGCTGTAATAATGCAAGACTGTTTTGTGGGATATGTAAGCAATTGATGTTGGAGATGAGACTACACAGTGTTATATTACAAGCATAGCCATTACCATGGGAACCTCAAATTTCACCGAGGGTTTTGCCGTTCCTTCAGGCTAATGCCAGAATAAAGTTGTACCTGTGCATGCAATAAATACATATGTGAAAGTGGTCAACTTCTCAGCCTGGAGAAGGAGCTCATCTGAACACTTTGGAGAAGAGCGGATCCAGACTGTAGCCTAGTTAGTACACTGCCTACAGTATCTCAGTGCCTGGATGGTACCTCACAATAGGCCATGACGTTTTCATTCCACACCCTGCACACTTCATTATTCACTGTCATTACATCATTTGGCAATATACAGTAAGAGCTACTGAAAGTACCAGTAAGTCATATCTAAATTAACTAAATTAGAGGGAATAGGATACGTTTAAAACACCCTTATGCAATTCAGTACTGCAAATGCATGCATCTCTACTACAATAATTGTATCGGCTCAAGATTATATAATACTTGATTACAATTTTAATGTTATTACAATTATATAAAATTTTTGTTGTTATAATGAATCCATTATGCATATAGGTTACATATACAGCTATTCATAAAGATGTGACATTTTAACATCTGTATCTGGACATCATCTATTAATAATTATATGCATAATCATTCATGAATGCTAGAATTACGAAACTAGCGGTTGAGGGCCTGGAGTGGTCGAGAACAATAGGTGGAAAGTTTTGGTATTCTATGCGTTAGTTGCGTCTCCCATGTATATTCAAAAATGATAATATTTTAATACAAACATGGATGATACACCTAAATATAGGCCTAATCATACTGCCCTTACCCGAATTTGATTACTGAATGTTGTGACTGCCCAGGCCGATGTAGGGTGAATATCTGAGGGACAAGTTCAGTCCAGTTTAAGATATCTTGGAAGTTCGTTGTGTTACAAGACGAAAAATTCCATACCTGCTGTTAACAATATTTAAAGTCACCTGTACACTAGGCTAGAGTAATAGACGTGATTTTGTATTTTATATATTATACCGTGAACACTTCCAACAAATCCACGCGCTGCTCTGACTTACTGTGTAACTTCTTTCCACTACAAACAATTTCAGTCAATTCTACATATGCATGAGATCAAAATATTGTTGTATACAGAAATTAATGTACTTCCTGATGATGGACCAGCAAGGTCCCCAATATGTAAGAGTTGTGTTTTTAAAAATATTATTGTAACTGTAATGACAATTGTGTGGCTTTGTTGGTTAAAGTAATTGAGGTAACATTATAATATTTACAGTGGCAAGAGCCTCTGCCTATATTATTCACACGGCATTTCCATGTGATCGTTGTACTGAGGATATTTCTCTTCCTATTCTGCGCAGCATGATACATTTAGTCTGACGACAGATTACGTTAGTTTAATTTCTTGTTGTTTCTATTCGGTCTACTCTGTTTTTGGCGCGATAGCCCCCAGTGGGCCAGGGCCTCCTCATTCTCGAAGTTTCTAGATCACACACAAAGACACACCACATTTAGTAGGACTCCTTTGGACAACTGATTGATTGAATGATTGTAATTGGGTTCCGGACCCCTTGGTTCTGACACACCTAGGCCTTAAGTAACGGGCCCTTTGTGCCCCATATCAATTTATGGGAGCCTTGTTGCTTTACTAAAGTTCCAGATGGCCGCCAGACACACGCTCTTAATGTCCTCTGCCTCCAGGAAGAAGAAGCCCAGATACGCATGTCTTGAGTGAAGCCAAAGCTTCACACTCGCCAAGAATGTGGGCAGCGGTTTCATCCCCTGCTACACACCTCCTACACAATGGAGTGTCTGACAGACCCACTAGATAAAAATGTCTTCTCAGGGTATTATGTCCTGTGAGAAGGCCCCTAACAGCCCTGGATTGTATCCTGCTAAAGGAAAGAAGCCTACCTTTGACACCCAGACAAGTTCCCGAAATTAATTCTCGATCCTGTCTTTGGGTGTCACCAAGACGTCGCCATCACTCCTCTGGACGAGTGATCAGCTCGTCGCAGAGACCTCAACTTGACAACAGACAACACATCCATGCCCCCAGTAGGATTCGAAGCCACGATGTCAGCAGGCGAGTGGCCCAAACCTGCGCCTTAGACCGTGTGGCCACTGGAACTGGCATTCGATCACTTAGTAAACAAAAATAAAATGCAAATTCTGGACTGGGGGTGTTGTAGATTCGTGCCCTAACGTTCAACACGCTTGGTCACCGCACTATAAACAAGTCCCCACCTAATTTTACACTGCTTAAAATGAAAACTGAACACTGTTGAGAATGTAACAAAAACTGCCACATTAATAACATTTCTTACCGTCCACATTCGATCCCACAGCAGGCCATGTGAAATCTGTGATGGGAACAGTGGCACTAGAATAGGTTTTACTCAGAGTTATACTGTTTTATCCCCATCAATTATCATTCCACCACTTCTACACTCTCATTTGTGTATCGTAAGGGGACCGGCAATAAGCTCATTAGAGCAACATGCCATCTAGTGCATTAGTGGCCACAGTGCCGAGTGGCAGTACACCACCCAAAGCAAGAACAGAGCAGACAACAAAACAGTGCAATTACCTGACTCAACCAGATACTGATATACAAATGGGGAGTGTATTTATGGACTGTTCTGTCCTTCCTTCCACAAATCGACCCACTTAGAATTCGCTTGTCCACATCTTATACATTTCACAATCATGGTCTCTATGAAAGCAGTCTGCAGCGAGCACCTTCACACGATGCAGACCTAAGTTTAAACTTCCGACCTCTCTTCGTGCTTTCTTATTCTTGTAATTTCTGACCTTCATTTTACTGTTCCAGCCAATTCCAGAGCTGTTCACATCAACTCGCAGTAATTTGCTATCTTTTTTAGACAACAGGACCCACTCTTACATGATGACAGAGTTTGTTTGAAATTTTCATTGTTGATCTACCCCTAGGTTTGTCAAGCAGTCTCTTCCTTTCAGGTTTTCTGACCAATATTTTGCTTGCATTTATTGTTTCTACCTATGCGTGCTAAATGCCCCGCCCACCTCGCTCTTAGATAATAGGATGTGGAAAGTGAGGAGAAAAATTGTGCCGTTATAATACGATCATTAGAAACGGTTAAAAACGGGATTAGATGAGAAATTTCAGTTGCTCTCAGGACACCCATCAGTCATAGAGCTACAAAAGATCACGCTAATAAGCACTGTGCATATCATTCGTAAAGTGCTGGGGTAAATTGCTTTGATCCCTCGCTGAGATCTGGCTTACAAGAAGACTGCTGCCTAATACCTAATAGGCGAGGATAAATTTAAAATCTGAATTATGGTGATGATGATAATAATAATAATTATAATACTCAGTTCACATACTGATTTTCTTTACATCCTCATCCTTCGTAGTCTCATTCCACACCCTATAATCGTTCACATTTTCCTTTCCCTCTCCCATTCCTCCCTCCACCCTTTTAACATCTGCCTGATGGCTATTGTACACTTACAGACGTTTTCTCCCACTACTTTGAAGTCACTGTTCCTGTGCATTGTCACAAATGTTGTATTTTAGACTGGGAAAACCCCATGAAATCTGGTATCCTGAATATAATTTTGCAGGATGCTGGGACAAAGTTCTTAAAACCCCATGACATGGGCCATACTGCTCTCAGAATATCCACAAAATTGTAAAAAGCAACCCACAAAGCAAGAATATGAAACAATAGATTTCTGGCCATGAACCAACAATAATGGCCATCACAAGGCAGAATGACCGGCACTAGTACAAGGTGAAATCCCTGATGTTTCAAGCATATCAACACTGCCAGTGCTTGGATGACATACAATACTTCTGCCTCACAGACTGACGATGATTTTGTACCATTAGTCAGATCCCATCTACATCCCCAAAACTTGAAGTAACTGTTATGGTACTGTTAGGTCACTACCCAGCTCATCTGTCTGCTGATGTCCTGAAACTGAGAAATGGCAAGAGCTATGCTTCTACCAAATGATGTGACTATACTTGTTCAACCTGTTGATTAAGGCATTACAAAACTGGCAAAGACTACTACTGCAATAAGCTACTTTCTGGCAATATAAACGCAAGTAACAGAATATCTTATACTGTATCAAAGGCATCTCTGTAGTTGTTGCACAGCAACAGACAGTATCTGCTAGTAACACTGTTCCTAGTCTCAAGGGTGGTATAAAAATAAAATTAACATTTCATGGTATTCTGCAGACAGCACCATGACATCCAGGTGTTCAGTAAACTAACAAAGTTGTTGAACGATTGCACTATGGCAATAAGGATGTCAGGACAGTGGCATTTGTTCAGAACTTCTGATGGTGCTCTACTTGTAAACATCGTCACTTCTACCTCACTTACGTACACATCAGAAAACTTCCAAGATCGTCATATTGTCAAATTCATATACTGCCATATCAAAGCTGACAGAAACTCGAATGAGTGTAAACAGAACATTGACGGAATGTTTACATGGGCACTATGTTACTTTAGTAACACAGTGACAATGTAACTTGGTTCTTTGGGATAATAATTATGCTTACAGAATAAATTTTGAGTAACCCATGGCAAGAAAGCATAACACAAGTCCTTATACAGCAGTGGACACAATGACAGTGTCACAACTGCCACAGGCTGGCTCAATATACAGGAGTATTTTAATGTCACAAAACTGTGACACACAGCCAGCTGGAATGCAGGTACACAATAACAATAGTTACAATATATGACTGATAAGGTTCATTGTTAATTTCAGAGCTGTTTTATCAGAATTATGTTAATACTGATATTACCACCTAATACAACCATAAATACATTTCTCAATGTATTACAACATATTTTTGTCAATGCTTTGACAGCAGGCTGCCACCTTCAGGGATAAAAGTCACCATACACTATTAAAAATTTACAAAACTGTTTATATATATGCAATACTACTAATAAGGCTATGTTAAAATACTAAATCACAACAAATTAAACATTTTACTTAAAAATCCATTATACTTCCACAAAATCTGATATCTATCTAAATTATACTTAAGAATTCAGTTCCCACCACACTGAATAGTCTCTGTCCATTTTACATGAACCAACTGGTCAGTGCTGCTGGAAGAAGTAACTGGTGTTCATTATGCAAATCATACAGAACACCAATACAATGGCAAAATTGAATTTCTATGTTTTACTGCAGGAGGCAACAACATAACTACATTTTGTGGTGCCTGGAGGGTAAACAGTGAAAGGGGCCACCCCTAACAGAAATTCTGAATTTTGAAACTTGTGATAATGTATTGAAATTTATTTGGCTCTATAATCTAAAATCTTTTATTCTGTACAACTCATAGTGACAATATACTACATCAACATAGCCCATCATTCACAACTAAGACTTTTTATTGTCAGTATTTAGTATTCAATACAACCTCTTAGAGAGTCAACACCCTACAACACACCACTGATGATACCATGGAAGTCCTGTACACCAGAGGAAAAGGTTCATGTCTTGAGACAATATAAAAATATTACACCTATGAAAAAACAAACAATAATAACCACCTTACAGGCCAAAATACCTTAGAACCAAGCTCAATTTTCAGAGATATAGTCCAGCAAGACCAACAAACAGTCACCCCACATGAATTCAGGCTTCCTCTGCACAGTATTGGAGATATGCAGTCTTTTGGGATTTTATGTTGTTTAGCATGGTAGTCAGTTACCCAACACCTCGGGACAACCTCCCAGTACCATCTTCAAGGGTCAAGCAGTTCAGTCACTCTCTTTCAGTACTCAGAAATCCAGCAGTTTCTGCATATTACAAACAAAACCCTCCATCTACATATATTTCCTCTCATATCCTTAGCATGCAACAATAATAATTTCTGGATCTCCGCCTCTGAATTAATAATTTAAGTTACTATTTGATTTCAGATTTAGTATCTTCAAAACTAGATCACAGTCACAATCACTGATCTAAATCTAAGATTCTTCAAAACTGTAAGAATCTTCATATTTCACTTATTATTTTTCTAACAATTTTCTGTATCACTTACCACCATAACCATTCTAACCTTTAACTTCAATTTTCAGTTCACAATTAAAGGATGCTTACAACATACTGATTACAAGTCACCCTAGAGAGAGATGTTATACAACTCGTCTACACTCAAAAAAATTAATAACTTTTATCAGTGAAATTACAGTAGGGTCTCGTTTTGTGATGGTTTGTTTTACTTTGATTCACTTTTATGACTCTTTGTCCAGTCGGACCGAGTGCTCCTGACTTGTGGTGCATCACTTTCGCAACTCAAGCATCCTTTCTCTACTTAATGTGCTTCTAGCTCTTTTCTGGTGTGCATGTTTCTTCTTTTCCTATTTCAGTGCAAGTTCTTTTAAGTTGATTGTGATTTTTCCAACTATGATGACCATCAAATAGACAGATTGTCCTCATTTGTAAAAAGGAGTGAAAAGAACAAGGAAGACTGTAACTTTTAAGACAAAAATGTTAGTGATCAGAAAAATTAAAGCTGGCAAAAAATGTGCTAATGTTTGTAGTTCCCTCAGCTTGGCACCAGCTACTGTATCAACAATGATGGTGAATGCTGAAAAAATAAAACAATCAGCACAGAAAACTACAAAACTGTGTGTATCAAAAGTAAGTTACACTAGTAATTTTAACATAGAAAAAATGGAACAATAATTGACACTATGGGTTGATGATTTAAATCAAGAGAGAATTCCTCTCACTCAGCGTGCTATTGCTGCAAAGGCTAGAAGTCTGATAAAATTCAACAATTCAAGGTTAAGATAGTTTTTTTGCCCCCTAACACCACCTCCCTGCTCCATCCAATGGACCAAGGAGTAATAGCTGCTTTTAAGGCGTAATACCTTCATCAATCACTTCAATAAATGATACGACAAATGAATACCTCTGGGGTCTCCCTGAAAGAGTACTGGAAAGATTAGAACATTTTAAAAGCTACTGATAACATAAAAATGGCATGAGAAGAAGTAACTGTGTCGTGTATGAATGTCGAGTGGCATAAAATTTGGCCTAACAACGAGAAATATGGTACAAATTGTGACAATCTGGATATGCTGATAAAAGAGATAAGCAAAATAGCAGAAGTTGGTCTTGATAGTGTTAATCCCGTGGGCATCACTGAAGTTTTAGAAAGTCACTCCCAGCCACTGTGCAGTGAGGAACTTTATGACTTGGCCCAACAACTGACTGAACAGCACAAGGAAGATGAAGATGAGGAGGATCGTGGAACCAAAGAAATGCAGATGAAGGACCTTACTGATATTATTTCTGCTATAGATATGGCAGCATGTGGACTAGATTGGGTTGGCCCAGGACAGGGACAGGTGGCGGACGCTTGTGAGTACGGTAATGGACCTTCGGGTTCCATGAAATGCGGGGAATTTCTTGACTAGCTGCAAACTAGTTAGCTTCTCAAGAAGGAATCTGCACCATGGAGTATAGATATGGCAGCTGAAAAGTTATGTTATACTGACCCTGAGTGGGAACGCAACTCTACAGTAAAAAGAGGCACAACGGCCATTCTACACCCTTATTATGAAATCCTGCAAGAAAAGTCGAAAAAATGAGGTTACAGTCTTTCTTGATGTCTTCTGAACCACAGCCTGGGCCTTCTTCAGCAAAATAAAAAGCAATTTGATTGATACTTTTTTTCAATTATCTGTGTAATTTTCTATATACCTAATTCATTAAATTAAAATTGTCATAATGTAAAGAAATATTGTAAATCATAAAACTGACAAATTTATATGGCCCATGAACCTATCTCAATTCAAACCATTTAAATAGTACTCGTTTTACGTTCAATTTGCAACCAAATTTTCATGAACATAACACCGTCATAAAACAAGACCCTACTTTACTCCACAAAATCATTTCAAAGTAAAATTATATACCACTATCAAACTACTGAACATGAAATAACCTTAAATAATGTAAAAGCTAGAATTTTAAAGGCAATATTCTGGCATACCTTTAGGACAGTTGGAATATATACAACTACAAAACTTTATAAACAAAAACATGAATCCCTATAAAGCACTGCTCTTTATGTAGAAAAGAGCTCTCCTCTCTCTTTATGTGATAGAACTTGATGTATCAATTAACCTCCCGAGTATTTTGTTTTTATTGTTGTCTGAGGATGGCCAAGCTGGCTGAAACATGCTGTAATGAATAATAAATACTGGCAATAAAAACTTTTAGTTGTGAATGACAGTTTATTTTAATACAGTTCATAATTTAATATCTGCTGACTCCAGAAAATCAATTCTTATTTTAAATTAAAATATTAATTACACTACTTCTTTGAGTATGCTGCCTGTAGTGGTTGCAAACTTGCTCCTCCACCCCACCACACTGCTTGTAGGGGGTAAATGTAGTTACCACTAAACTGTTAAAGGGTTCAAATTTTTAATATATGATATTAAAAAACTTTGCTTAAACATGGTTCTAAAATCCACGTATATCCACAACTTACTGCACTTGCTGGTTTGTTCTGTCTGTATTAAGCAATTGTTAAAATAGTAAAACTTAATTATACATTTCAGGCAGTTCATTGTGAATAATATTGTTACACATTAGTAATTATATTTTCCATTTAGTACAGATTTACACTACCTAAATTTGTTTGACATAATCTGAAAGTAAAGCACTGTGCAAACTTTGTAATCCTTAATATAAAAAAAAAAATGTCCATATACAATACGACGGTCATCTGAATAATACTAACATGACACTAGTAAAACTTTCATACACACCCCCCTAAAAAAAACCAAATGCATGATAGGAAATATATACACAGCCAGTAACTAATTTATGTAGTTCTACCAATGTTAAATTAACTTAGTGGACGATGAGAATGATCATACTCCAGTCTTAGGTTTCTTCATGAAACATGTTTGTACATTGTGGATTTATTGGGTATGAAACAAAACTCAGCTTGCCATCCACGCAACACATTCTGGGAAGCATGGCAATATGAGGAAACTTCAAAGTTTATAAAATTTCACACATTCTAACTACACTCCAAAGTAAACTCTAATTCTACCACATTTTCTTCATTCTTATAACTGCCTAATAACACAAGCAAACTGCAAAAACTGCAGAATGAAGGGTTAAACCTCACTTATGACAACCTGCCAATGACAAGAAACCTAACCAGAAAGCATATGCAACAAGGTGTAACACGAGGTTTTTACAGAACTGTATTGCTGTATTGATTGGCGATTTCTTACCAACATTTCACCAGAGATTACTGCATTTATCTGCTTGCTAGGGGAAGAGATATCATGAAATTTATTAAATCTACAAGTGCCCAAACCTTTATACAAAATGTCAGACTGAATGACCAAAATATAAACCAGGGGCTAGTACTACAACTCCATATATCTGAATGTTATTCCACATATAACTGAAACTAGCAAAGCATCTTTCTTTGACTACACTGCAGATAGAGGTAGTAAGCTCAAAAATGTAGGAAACATGGCCTTATATCCCACAACAAAATCTTCTATGACAAGCATCAAGTGTAAGGGTAATGGGCATTGATATCTAAGGAAGTTCTTAAATTACAAGAAGTGACAAGTTTGTTTGTGTGGATCTTTAAGATCCACACAAACTGCAATGACAAGTTATCCGCAAGTTTCTGTTCAACTAATGATACAGTATTTTGCCCTTTTCCCAGTTCATGAACTTTTACACTTTACTTTTGTAGTCCTTAGATAATGTAAAATACATACATTACACAGTGATGACCATGAATTTCTTTATTTATCATACTAGTTACACATATTGTTAAAACAAAGGGCAATTGGAGAAAGGGAATAATTTGTGGGTCTTCAATATAGTGCATAACCTCAAAACCCCTGTAGATCCAACGTTATTTTTTTTAATCTGTTGATAAAGTGTCTCTTTCTTATTGAGGATTTTGGTTATCAAATTAGGTAATGCTCACCTTTGTTCCAAGCTCAATAAAACTACCTACCTACCTCTGTGGAGCACAGTACTTCTTGGGAAGCTAACAGCTCCTCACCCAGTTAAGAAATCGTAGCAGTTTATGGATCCCAAAGGTTCACTGCAATGTTCACAAAGCCTGCCATTTTGTCCAGCTGAGCCAGATGAATCCAGTCTCATGCCATCCCATCCTACTTCTTTAACATCCATTTTAATATTATCTTAAATTCTATGCCCAGATCTTCCTAGCGGTCTCTGTCCTTCAAGTTTCCCAACCAAAACCTGTATGTACTTCTCGATTCCACACTATCCACATGCTCTGTCCACCTCTTGGTCACCTAAATAATATTTGGTGAAAAGCATAAATAATGAATCTCCCCATTATGCAGTTTTCTACAGTCTCCATTTACTTTCTCCCTCTTATACTCAAGTTCAATGAAACATGCATGCCAAAATTCCTACCTGTAGCATTATTATAAAGTGAAGTCTTTAATTATTCCAAATTTAAACTAATTCATAATAATCTACCTTAATGAACTGCAGCCAAGATCACAAAAATTAAGTGTTGTAGACAAAATTATGATGATGAGAATTATAATAACAAAGTTCGACACTGTACACACACAATTTCTTCTACACCTGTTGAACTGCAGATGGTACAGATGGGCACTTCAACATTAAGTGTTCAACAAAGCTGTTAACTGTTTTATAACACAGACATGGTATACATTTTAATCCTGTATACAATGATACAGAGTGCAAGCCTTTAAGCTAAATATGATGTAACTGATATCAATTACATCTTTCAATTTTCCATGTGAAATACAATAAGGAAGAAAAGAGCATACAATAATTGTTAGTCACATACACATACCTTCAGACATTAATGCACTCTACTTCTCTGTCAAACAAGCTACACAAACAAGAGCCTCAAAGTGAATACAACCTTCCACAGAAACTGCTTGTTAGTCATCTCCGTATCTTGCATATGGAAGAAATTGTGACATCAATTTCTAGACATGTTTTAAAATTGAATAAAATGAAACACAATAAATTTCTGGAGACAGCATTTTCTCTGTACAATTATAAGGGATTTATACACAGCCTGCCGATGTTTCATACCATGTACACAAATGTAGGTGTGCCAGGTATGTGACTCTGCTTATGCTTGGCTAGTGATGTGTCAAATGGGAAGCCCTTCCCACAGATATCACAAGTGTGCCTATTCTCACCTGTATGGAGACGCTCATGACGGCGAAAACTCGATCCATCTGCAAATGCCCTGTTACATACTTGGCAACTGAAAGGTTTTTCCCCTGTGTGTGTTCGACGATGAGTCAACAAATGTGATTTGGTGATGAACATTTTGTCACAGTTTTCACACTTGTATGGTCTTTCTCCACTATGAATCCTCTTGTGCGCAACGAAGGTTGAACTTGTTGAAAATGTTTTCTGACACACAGAACAACAATACGGTCTCTCACCAGTATGAATACGAACGTGTTTCTTCAATCCACATGAATCTACAAATGCATTACCACATTCATCACACTTGTATCGTTTGATTATTGTTCCATTGGGGCCATGAGTACGTTCATGCTTGACATATGCTGAACGGTCCGCAAAGCTACGTCTGCACAACCTGCACTGAAAAGGCCGTTCACCCGTATGTACTCTACGATGAGTAACAAGGTGAGAATTTGTTGCAAAAGCCTTGTTACAAACTTCACATTGATATGGCCGCTGTCCACGATGGTACCTCATATGGTTCATTAGTGTAGTGCTTGTAGGATAGTTCTTGAAACATATCTCACAAGTAAATGGCCTATCGATATCAACGTAATGCAATCTACGATTGTCTTTAATGCACAAATTCCCACAATCATTCATACACTTGCAATCAGTTACAATTTCACGACCTAACTGAACATTACCAAACTTCCCATTATTGCCAGTACCACTGACACAATGAGCTGACAAACCTTCAGTCTTTACAGAATCACCTACAATATGAATAGTCTCTGTTGAACAAGTACAAGGTCCATGGCTACATTGATGCTCTTGCTGAGGGTTTATGTCACTGTTACCAGCTGTACTGACAACAACAAAGTTGGTGTGTACCTTCCCATTTTCAACCTTAGCATCTGGAATATGATTACCACAGCCCATAGCAGTGCAGTTCCTTGTGTTCACAATTTTGTGACATGCAACACTAACAGTAAAGTCTGCAGCTAACCCCTGACCTGTGCTTTCATCTCGTGCTTGCGACATTCTCTCCTCATGACACATGTGAGTTATTTTTGACATAACACACTTTGTACAATGGTGTTGGTGGCAAGCTTTTAACTGCATCCGATTTATGGGCATACTGCTATCATTTGAGTGGTCCACCATATTAGCCTTCATATCAGCATGAAGGGGTAACAAGGGAACTGTTTGTGAATATTTTGAGACAGTATTTGTGGCAGCATCACGACGTGTGGAATTACCCTCAACTGGAGGAATGGTTGAAGGTGGGGCATTATGTTTGACTGTAGAATCTATGGTGTGCTTTTCGCTGAGATTCTGATGACTTGCAGAGTCTCTGCTTGTATTATTTTCACGCTCAGAAGTTGAAGATGTTGTTTCTGTGCTGGTTTCATTAGGATGAAGGGAACGAATTGGATCAAATAAGAAAATACCACTTGACCTCTGTTGGTTCAAGACATAGTTGAGGAAAGTATTTGAATCACAGATATCACCATTTGAAAGGCCACCAATCCCAGTGGGATTAGCATCCAGACGACATCCTCCTCCAGATTTCAGAGATCTGCAATAAAAGCACATTAAGTATATGGTACTGAAAACACAACATGTCAACCCTGTGCATAATCACTACACCATTAACATTTTTGAACTTAACTAATGAAGTAACTCCAGACAACAGAGATCTTCGTGAGAAGCTAATACAGTAAAACTGCTATATCTGGCACTAAATGGTAACTAATAACCAGAAAGTGACTAAGAAGCTTCCTACATTTTGATACTTAAACAACCAACAACAGTGATGTGAATATAATGATTAAAAGAGTGAAATATAATATAATTTTTTTTTTAGAATTTACACACACACACACACCATTTATACAACTAGTGAAAGTATGGCAGAGAAATCCAAAACACAAGAGGATATCAAGTGCCAAATTAAGAGCTTAGGACTACCCAAGAGGCTGCTAGGAACACTAAGATACATTTCAGGTATAACATCCTAACATTAAAAAAATTATTAAACTTGGCAAGCCTGACGTCCAAGAGGTGCTGGATAGTGTAACTTTTACTGTAGTCACTCAGCTAGTCAAGAATTTACTGCCTTTCATGCAACCAAACGTTCACTGCTGTGTTCTCAACACTCGAGCTTTTGTCACTACCCAAAGCCAATTGGATCCAGTCCATACCCTGTAACTTCATTTTGATAAAGCGCAGTTTAAAGTTATCTCAAGATCTATGCTGAGGGCTTCCAAAAGTGTCTCTTCTCATCTGTCCTTGCAACCAAATTTTGTATGTATTTGTCATCTGTCCCACGTGTGCTATGTAATGGCATGTTTTAAAGCAATGTTGAACAGAAGTGACAATAAAGGATCTCCCCATTTAGAACATTCTAAATAGCACTACAAAAAGTTTCCCTAGACAGACTTTACCAAATGTTTTGTTTAAACACAGTTTAATTGGTATAAAGAATTTAATAAGTATACTGAATGCAATGAGACTGCTGCACATTACTCATCTTGAACACAACCATAAGGCTTCTTGAAAAATGGATAAGGCACAGACCCACTGCATTCCCATTACTTGTCACAGCACTTTAAAAATGCAGGAATATATGATAAGTAAGTTTCCATGCACTCAGAAATAAATACTGATATTCTTCTTCTTTTTCTTCTACTTACTTTCTTAGATTGCACTAGAGTCCGATGCAGACATTTGCCTCCTTAATGGACTTCTCCCAGTCAGCTCCATTACTTGACCTCTCTTTCCAGTTTTTAATATCCCATTCATTAATATCTGTTTGTACATAGTTCCACCAATTCATTCACTGCCCCTGCTCTGTACAATGTGTATATGTTCCAAGTCCCTATCCTCATCTCATTCCCCTTTTCTACAGCCTAGATCAGTTCCACAAAGTCTGACTGTTCTGAGGCCACAATTAGGATTCTTAACAGTTAGCTTTTTTATGGTGACAGGATGTCAGCCTGTCGCCCAATCCCAAACCTGGAGGGCCAGCCCAATCTATTTACAACCCCCACGGCAAAGGGGGTCCAGCTATAATCCAAAGCACCAGGTAGTACCAAATGCAGTTGCCTTTCATGGCCTGCATGGGCTGCAGTAGGACTATTCTTTTCCCCATTCACTACTTGCGGAAATCAACACTGATAATTCCCTATGCTTTTCATAACCATGGGAGGATGGCAAGATACACACATGGTCGACAGTGATGATATTCCTCGAATATTACTAGAGTCAGGTAACAGATACAATAAGAGGAGGGGCAGGAAAAGGAGGAGAGGAGAAGGGGGGGATGCTATGTCATGTGACCAAGTTGTCTAGAGAAAGTGAATACCAGCACCACTTTATCAGTCCATGCAAGCAACAGGATGAAAATCAATTTGCAATCTCGTGGACTTCAACACAGATGAAGAAGGATGACATCAATGAAGATGAATGCAAACCACTTTTCTCATGCCTTAAGGCCATGGACTTATGTGTGACCTAATCATATTTGCATGGCACCTCTGAAACCCCAGATCACATTTTTAAAAACTAGTGAGACCTACAAATGTACACTTCCAGTTTCTTGAGAAAACTGCCACACAAACATATGAAAATATCATATAACACACAATATGAAACCTTGTAAAATGAAATGAACAATCATATGGAATGAACCAGGCTACAAATATTCAGTGTATATGTTGGTTCAGCTAGATGACACTCAAGTAGGCACAGCAACAATTTGCATGACATGTATTATGCACCAAGCATGTAAGCAAAAGCAGCAGAAACAAAAATATTGAGCAAACAATATACACATGTGGTATCCTACCTATCTCCTTGAACAATCGGGCCATCATGTGTCAGGTATGTTGCAGACTGATGGTAATGCTGAGATCCTTGCTGAGCACTCTCACCCCCAGACATCTGTCCTGTGGTATAACAGTGCTGAAGCCAGGGAGGTAATTCTGGTATTGCAGAACACCCAGTTGTCCCTCTGTGGTGAAAACAAGGGGCTACTCGACTTACGGTTGTGGCTGTGTGCTGTGAGTTGTGCATATCTAGCAATGCTACTCTTGTAGATGTTGGCTCACTTAAAACTTCAGAATAACCTGATGAAGATTCTTGCGGTACTGCATCTAATATAGGCGAAACCTGGACAACATAAAACCATGCATTACTACTTACTTGCATACTACTTTAATTAACAACATTACAGCAGTCACTGCATAAGCTGTAAAGCATACACAACAGAGATCAGTGGCACAGACAAGGTGCCCACAAACACTGCAGCATAGGGAGGCTCCCAGAAATACAGGATACTAATATTTGTTGTGGGTTTTTTGGACTGGGTTCTGTTCTTATGATAGAAGACAGTAATCTCCACCCCTGTTATGAGATCTGGGAGTGACTTCACTATGAACTATAAGAGGGCCCCACTTACTGAATTGTGGGGAGGGAAGATGGAAGAACTGATTACCTCCACAGCTGACAAGACTGGTCCTAAACAGTATGCTTACAAACAAGGAGGAGGCAGCATGTCCATGTTCTGCCACTACATGTGAGCACCTACTGATTTTCAATGCTGGTGAACTCTTGTACTGTAACTCTGCATTAAAATGAATAAAATAAAATCTATTGTTCTAATATGAACATGAAACACAGTTTTATATTACAAATAAACTGTCTCTGATTCAATTTTAGGTGTTTTCTCATTCCTACACAGCATTTATGAAAACTGTTTTCAGTCTGTCTGTCTATCAAGCTGTACAGTGTTTTATATGTAGCATTCTGAACATACCTTCACAAAATTTAAGCTGGTAATTTTTATGAGAAATTGTCCAGCCATCTACATTTCAGTCGAACCAGGGTGGGATGGTGTGACATACAAGACCACCTACGTGTTGAACTATGCACACTTCTGCAACTACCTCCAATGCAAATAGACACACCAAAACAAATGATTTGCATAGTCCTATCCAGAATACCACACAAAAAAAAAAACACAAAGGTTTTGACTGTCTTCAGAATAAACAGAAAAGACATTTGCTTTACTCTTACCGCATGGTGTAGCTCTGGAGCTTCACTATTTACTGCTATTAGACACAGCCTGCTTGCAAAATTTAAAGTTACACAATTTTAGACCTGCAAAGTTTTCCAAAAACAATAATAAAAATAGTAAATAATACAATTTTTGAAAAACAAAAGAATTCTTCCTTACAGGAAAGAAAATGCTGCGAACCTGAGAGGGCACAGGAATACTGTTAAGCAAGGGTGCTCACACATTCACACACAATGCCATGTTGCAGCTGGCATTGTAAGGGCACTTGTTTTATTGGGACTGCTACTGTTCTGTTTTAAGCGTTATTTTGACCCACTAATTGTCCATAACCATGACTCAAAAGCAACTTAGCAACTATGTGTAGGACCAGATCACAACTGACAGACAGCAGATTTAGAGCTCAAACTGAAAGTAATACAGACATCTGAGAATACTGCAACCTACTTCAATGGTTTAAATGCAATCTTGAAGGCATCTGAATGCACAAATGATCTTGTTTGATGTTCAACATAACAAAATAAATAGGTGTGTGTCTGTATACACACTATAAGTATTCTCCACAGTCTAGCAACAATGTTATAACTGAGAACTACCAACTGTAAATGTGTTGTTACGATACAAAGAAAACTGAGTGTGTGTTCAATAATTTCAATTACAGGCATTTTTATCAGTGTCTCACTTGCAATCATCATTTTTCACCATTTATAACAGAGCACCAAAAGTTAGCATTCAAGAACTGACAACCTAATAACAGAGTGCATACATCACAAATGTCACACCCTGCACATAATTCACAATTTGTTAAATATATTAAGAACCACGATGAAATATGTGCCAAAATGTAAGACAAGTTTTAACATACATTTTTCTGTACTACTGATGTACTGTTTCCAAGATAATTACCATAAAAATATTAAAGATGATTCCAGCATACAAATGTGGAGCACATTTACTTGTACTACACTGTACACTTTAAATGCCTCATTTTATTCATTCTGGCCTCTCTAAAACTAAAACATAAACATAAACATCTCCTCAATATCTATGGATGGCACAAGGCACTTATAACAGAAATACAGCAGAACTTAGATAAGATCAAAACAGAAGTTTCCTAAGAACGCGATACAGTGTGGGACACATCCACGAGTTTGGGCAAGACAAATTCATTCCTTTGGGTACTTTATATTTCAAATTATAATCTGACAATATGTACCGTGTTAGTAGATGTTTCTGTGGCACAAGTGTCCTCGTTACTTTCAAGCTTAACACTAACAAAACATTCAGGTAACATCTGAGTCAAAGGATCAAAGGTGGAATCCTCATCTTCCCCCCCATGGGCACCTCCACTGGTCACTGACGTGGTGGTGGTGGTGGATGTGGTGGTAGGTATGGTGGTGGTAGAAGTGATGGGAGCAGCACCGATTTCTGATGATGTTGGTGTGCCACTGCAAGATTCCATGTTCTTGCATCATTGCACTGTCTTTGATTCCACCCTGCAAAGGTAAAACTGATGATAAGCATGAACTACAAACTATGAATCAATATATACTATTTACTAACATGTGTTACAATTAAAAATAAATAACTACATACAAATCACACAACAGAAAATCCCCTGTCTATCAAGGTTATTTCCATGTGACTTAGCTGAACAGATGTAACAAATATTACTGTGATAAAATACATGAATGTTTTGACACAGCAATTATTTTTTGCTTACCATTTCCCTGCCAGTTAGCTGATCATGCCAACAAGACATGTCTTCTACTGCATAACATGCACACAAGCATTAACACATCAAAATAAGCAAAATACATGATCAACATTTTAAGCCTGCCTTTGGAATAGAGGTTCCTGTTGATTGTGTTACAAAATTTTACAAAATATGTAACAGTTCTTGCATATTCTCCAGCATCAGGATTGCTCCTATAGTAAGATGGCGTTTTTCTGAGCAATAAATTGTAAACAATGCAGAATCTATTCTAAACAGAAACAGAGATAAGGGTAAAGAACCCTTATAATCAAATTAATGAAGATTCTAAAGCATTTCATGCCTCAAACAGTTCTACACCTGAAATGAGTAGAAATTTTCTGGACAACAAAACAAAATGTCACCTGAACATTAAAAGTAAATAAGGGATGATCAGAAAGTCACAGGACTAAACTGTCCCTCTCCCCATCAATCATGTCACATTTTTCAGTGCTATGCAAAGGTGCTGTCAATTGCTGACATTATATGCTGTCAGTGATAGAGAAATGAATAAGTACAGAACTTATGTATATCCAACCTGTTTTGGATTCATAGAATGCATATAAATTTAATTCAATTCAATTCAACTTCTGCAGAATGAAAATGACAGGGAAAAGCAGAAGTACTCAGTGAAAAACCTTTCCCAGTGCCACTTTGTCTGCCAAAAACCCCTCATGGACTGACCTGGGATTTAACCTGGGCCTCTGTATTGAGGCTGGTGACTGAGTCATGACACAGGCAGATACTGACTGACTGGTTTAAGTCAATGAAACTTTATCAACTCCATGATTTATAGAAAATGCTAATTGTGAAATGTTACCTGGAAAGGTTACAAACAGAATTATCCGTGACCCATTTTGAGATATTTCAGCTTTTGCCTTCAGGGAGCCACAAAAACCAAAAAACCAGTTTATGCACCTAGCTCCTCAGTTGATATTTCAACCAAGTATCTTCAAAATACAAAGCACAAATGCTGACCAATATATCACAGTGTCACTATGTACTGCATACACACTGTGTTCAGTAGAAATGTGCAAGTCTGTCTGCAGTACACACACAGTTAACAATGACTTGTACACATCACAATTTTCATACTAGGGCATCAGACCCTGTGATGAAGAAGGACCAACCCACCAAAATGATTAACTGAACTTTGCTATAGTTTACTGGTTTGAATGCATTTATTTGTCATGAGAGCTTCAAATGTTACACAAAAAGAAAAAAGATACACAGTAACATTCTTTGCATACCCAGGTAAGATTGGCCTATATACTTATCCTTTACAATCGTACTGTTGCACCCTAAAAGACTGATTTTAGCAGTTCACATATGAAGGTTGAAGTTATGCTCTTCTACCTACACCTTCCATGAACAAGTCAACAGTAAAGGTTATATAATGCCAATGACAAACTGTAGAATGGTTACAAATGGCAAGCCAGAATGGCTGTTGGGTGATACAATAATGACATACTAGAAAATCCCTTGACAAAAAACAAAAGATACAAAATAAAAAAGCATGTTAACATGGGTGCCAATTGTTTTACACATATAAAACATGCAGTGTGCTGTCCTAAATGCTTAATGTCATATAAATATATCTGATCTTATGCAGCCTCCATGTAGTATTCTCAGTTTTGACAACGTTTGACTCGTACATGTTCACCAGTTTTCCAGAGGAAGCTACAGACTAGATCCTCAGGGTAGTAGTAAGTACATAAAATATGTGCTGAGGTTATATTACAAAAGGTAGAAGAACTCAACTAAGGGGCATGATACTGGCTGATAAGGGTCGCAAAATGGGCAAAATGTGACACAGCACTCCAGAAAACAGGAAAACCAGAAACATAGGGCATTAGTCAATATGTCATGTAATTAGTTTAATTAATTGGGGTGGGTTGTAATTTCATTGTCTGCCACAATTCCATGGCCTAATTCATGAAGAAGAGTCCTCACTGAGGCACTAACAGTCATGCACCCCTATAAATTGGACATAACAGAAAAGTTAGCGACATGATAAATCTTTCAGCATAAAGAATAAAACTCCCCAACTAAGAGAAGATACATTTTGCACCACTACAATCATTCGTGACCGTGATATGTTTGGAAGTTCCATAGTACCAAACGGATGCAAGTCGTGCTGTGTTCTATTAAATTTTGACAAATGACAAGAATACAGTTCCAGATTCTAAAGTTCAATACAGTTCACGCGTGGAGAACATGTCTTATTGACTCAACCTAACCTTACTAACACAAATTCAAGTTTTGCACTAACCATCTACAACACACACGACAGTAGTGGTATTTCCGAACTGACATACGACCACGGAATTACATCAAAAGAGTGCTGCCTTACTCAGTATAGATCGTAATAATAATAAAATACCCTAACGCTGAGTAGTGGGACAAACTCATGCTCAACAATAATGAACGATGAGGTCTTCCATTTCAAGTATACCATTACTTCTGAAAGTATTAAAAAATTATAGTTGAACTGCGAGATTTGAGTTATAGATATTTATTTATACCTATCGTTAATTTGTCACCACATCCCCAAACCACACGATATATCCACTATCCCGAGAAACTCTGATTTCGAAATTGTTTCTCTATATTTCCACCACACTGTATATTGATCCAAGCTAAACTCTGGTAGTCAATTGCGTTACTAATTTACTGTTTCATGCAGATTGTTGTTGACTCTTCGCAAGAACATATTACGTGCATCGACTTATTCCAAATATCATTACCTCCAATTAAGTATCCATACAACTAGAATTTATAATATAGCCGTGCACGAAATTGAATTCGTTTCTTCATCCAGTACAGTTGTAGGCTGTCACTCGTAAAGAATGACAGATACGTGTATGCTTAGTTAGAGTAGTGGAATATTAAATTCCAGTAATACGAAGAAACAATAAAGCAATAGTGTACCAAGCCTCATCCTTATTGTATATAAAAACTGAAGTGATGAATTGCACGATTTAGTTAAGCATTATGTGGGCCGGGTAGCTCAGTCGGAATAGCGACTGACTACGGGCTGGACTTTTCGCGATCGAATCCCGGTGAAGACGAGATTTTCCGCCCGTTCAGACTGGCCCTGGGGCCTACCCAACCTTCTGTACAGTGGGTACCAGGTCTTTCCAGGGGGTAGAGGCGGCCGGGGCGTGGGGCTGACCCCCCACCCCCATGTAAGTGCCGAAGGTCCTAGAAAAGAGTGGAGCTATACCTCTACACACCCTAAGGGCCTGTATGGCCTATGAAACGGTTGAAAACCTACCTAGTTAAGCATTGAAGAACATTAATCCCTGATTTGTACGGTCTTGCCATGTTAGTCAGGGTGCGAGCGTCTGCTGCGTTAGCCGCGACGGCAAGAAACTACAACCCCTGAAGCAGATACCTAATCCATAAGTATGCTTGCTGAAATTCTAGGCATTTTTCTTCCTACTGTCTTTCATTCAAGTAAATAATGCACCTGTTTTGATGGAATTTTCCAAGATAGAAAACTTTACAAATCATCCACGCAGCCTTACAATTAGTTTCGGTGTTTCTGTAAATCGAGTTTTGCCAACAATGTCAAAATAAAAAGTAAACGTGTTGACAGTTAACACGGCTAAGGTTATATAAACGTCAATAGCAGTTTTATGTATCACGTACAATGTTTTCTAGGATCAAAGCATTGAAGATTGTTCAAAAATTGTTTCTAAAATAGCTTTTGATATTCCAGACTTAACGATGGCTTTCTAAAGACCTGCATGGCATGGATTCATACAAGTAGAAGTAGTTCACGGAACGTAAAGCCTAGATGGTCTGTGTTCAAGGTCAATTGTATCTGTGCTGCGTTATCGCTTCATCGATTCTCAGTTGCAGTTTATTGTTTTTTATGTTTTGACTTGGCCTTCATTACGAACACCCTGTTCGTCAGAATTACCATTAAAACTCAAGAATAGAGAATTATAATCCGCTTTACGCAAATGGTGATTTGTGATTAAGTTATTTTATCATAGTCAAAAATGCAGAAGATTCGTTCAGTTTGGAGGTTACTGTCATGTGGGATGGGACACGCCGTAATTTCGTAGGTGAAGCTTAATCCAGCTCAGGCTTATTGAACTCACATCTCTCATTTCAATATCGGTCCTTTGCCAGCCTTCATTAACCCAATACCTGTACCAAATGACCTTGGTCGCAGTGTGGCTATTCTGTGCGGTAACTTTGATCAGTCTGGAAACATTGCAGGGATATTAATTTCCCCCCTGATGGTGTTGGTTGTTTCGTATCCTGTGAGATGTTTTGCCGCCAAAAATATATATGCAGTTCTGGTTTGCACATCGTTTCATACGTTGATTTGTACGTAAGAGTACTGGAGCCAGTTCGAAGGCGATTGCTAGCAGTTGGTATTATTACTTGGAGAGATCGGTATTATTGGAAGTTTAAATTATTCTGTTAAGAAATCGTATTCGTTTGTAATAGATATTATTCTTTGCTTACATTTGTTCTAATGACCATTATATACATTTCAGGATTTTAAGAATAATGGCAAAAGTGCAGTTGTGTAACGTGGTTGTACTGGACAACCCGGCACCATTTTTCAATCCTTTCCAGTTTGAATTGACTTTCGAATGTATAGAGGAACTGAAGGAAGGTATGTATTTCTGACATATTACCCGCGGTCCTTTGAATTTAAAACCATTTTACCATATAAGCATTTTATTTAATACCGCAGAAATTGACTTCCTAGTTCCTTTTCCCAGTATACAAAAGCAGATATATTCGAAAGCCACCAAGACAAAAATAACATAACCTACTCTAATACAAGGGCTTCTTACATTGAATGTTCAGTGGAAAGAAGAAATGACTTATTTTAAAAAATGGTGATTTACGTCAGCGCAAATACAAAGAAGGTTACTTCTCATAGATGAAGCCTGCATGAAAACTTCAGAATACAATTGGTAAATAGGTTTACCTTTTTTACTAGACCTTTGCTAAGAAGTGTGTGTTCTTCTTTTAGATTTAGAATGGAAGATGATCTATGTAGGTTCTGCAGAAAGTGAGGAACATGATCAGATATTGGATACGATATGTGTTGGTCCAATTCCTGAAGGGAAGCACATGTTTGTCTTCCAGGTATGATGAAGATGGTGGTGAAGTATTCCTGGCTGTATTCACATCTCATAACTTCTAAAATTACCATATTGCATTATGAAACATTAGTTTCTCCTACTATAGTAGTACATAATAAAATGAAAAGGGTCCTCCTCTTATATCTAACATATTAAAATGTAATTTAAAGATTAATTATGCTATGTTCTGATGTCTTGAATTAAACTGGCAAACAGTATGCAAGTCACATGAATCCTTGCAGCATTGGAATAGCAAACATACATGGAAACTGCTAAGTGCCACATGTGTTCTAGCAAGATGGTAGCATTTATGCTATCTGTTTATGGCTACACAGATATGTAAAACTTAAAAAAATGGGGACAGCCATGTCTGGTCAGGGAATGGAAGTCACAGGGTTTAACAGTCATTCTTACATATTCTGTTGAAATATTATATGCTAAATGAAGACACTGATTGCAGGCAGACCCACCAGATGTACAGAAAATTCCTGTAGCTGATGCACTTGGTGTGACAGTAGTGCTGCTCACATGTTCCTACAGACAGCAAGAGTTTGTGCGGGTTGGATATTTTATCAACAATGAATACACAGAGCCAGAGCTGAGGGAAAATCCTCCAGCACAACCACAGTTCGATAAGGTCAGTATTAGATGTATGTTTTGACATACAAGATACAAATGATGGCTCACGGACATATTATTTGAAAGGTTCGTTTTTTTTGGAAAGTAGAGATGCAGCATACTAGGCCAGATTGCTGTTAAGTTTGACAAAACCAGAAACTATAATTTTCCACTTACAAGTTTGTGGGTATGAGGTATCTTTATGTTGTAGAGCACGTTTGAAACATGATGGCACACACGCAGAAACCAGATTTGGTCTTTCAGCGAAATGGATAAGTCCATTTAAGTTGGTGGTGGTGGGGGGGGGGTCCAGTCGACTACTGGCAGCCGAGGTGTGCACATCAGCAGAAGTAATGGTAGTAATGCTGGATGCACCATGTTCTGAGGTAGAGTGCAAGACTACTGGCTACCCACTCCACTCACGTTTCCCCTTTACTTGCCCTACCATGCGTCACCTTGTGCATCAGATTTCAACTGAGCTCTACCACAGTACAGGCTACTGCAACTAAACTGTAATGTCAATCTTACTGTCTGAGAGCAGTTCCAAATGTTCTAGTGCAAAATTAAATGTTCAGCTTTACTTTGATTCTTGTCATTTTAATTAACAGCAACACTCTTACCAGCTATAAATGCTGCAAAATCAAAATGCACATATGTTATTTAAAAGTAACAAAATTAGAAGACAGAATATAACATACTGCACACAAACATGAGGTAATAAATTCCTAAGGTCAGGTGTGGAAGGCACGTGATGATGATCCTATGTGGGAAAATTATGAAGGTGAGAACAGGGTAGGGTTGAAATGAGTGATGCTATTTTCCAGGTTTTTCGCAATATTTTGGCTTCAGAACCTCGAGTAACCAGGTTCAAAATTAACTGGGATGATACAGACACAATGCATCAGTCAAAAGAAGACACTACATACAAAATGGAAGAAAAGGTTTCTTCTGATGGTGCTGTGGGCTTCAGTGAAAATAGCAGTCAAAGTGTAATGGAGGTGATGTAAATGTGTTAGAAAAGGACTTGTGTTTTTTCATTTGTTTTTGTAATTGCCTGATTGTTATTACAAATGACTGCACTTTGATGGACATTATAGGGTACTCCATGAACATATTCTTGAAACCTAGTCACAGTACTGTTGAATGAGTATTTTACAGAGCACCTAAGTGACAGTGGTTGGAAATTCCCTTGAACTGTTGGTATTAAAAGAATTCAGAAGGTTGAACCTGTTGACTGTGGTGATGCTGCTTTGTGCTTGGAAGCTATATTAAAAAAAAAAATGGTAAACCTGAGACATGAAAAGTGGTCTGTTGAAGTCCCAAGAGTATCACAGTGCAAAAGCGAGAAGTAACTAACAGAAGCTGCAATGAATAATGATGTCATTCTAGCAGATATAACAAATTCTCGGAAAATGGTGGAGTCTCGTACTGCAGAATTATATTATTAAAAATTATTTCCTGAAAGTTTCCAATATTGAAGTTCTCCAGTTCTTTAACATTTCAGAAAAATATGATTAAGGTTGAAGTTGAACTTCATAAAAAGGAAGAGACACATTAGTAATGCTCAATACTTGTTCATTGGCACTATCCATCTGATGTTGCACATTTAAACACCACTTAGGTGATCAGAACTTGGAAGTTGTGTAAAGTAACCAGTCTTCTTATCCATTGGTTGTGTGAATGTAGTAATGGTAATTCTGAGTGATTGTTAATTAGTTGGAGATTTTTGTTATAATAGTGTTTAGGAGTCTGTTAGTACAAAATTTTCTGTTAATTTAAAGGCCAAGGCTTCCTGCATTGACAGTAATAGCACCTAAGATACAAAAAAATAGATTTCTGAAGTTACATAACTATCAGTATCTTGCTATTAGCTGGAGAAGTGTGCTGCTTTAAAACTGCAATAATTTTGGCTTTATGTTGTAATATGTATGTGGTATTATTAAAACTGCCTTCTGTGAAGGTACATCGAATATATGTATCAGGGTTTAGAAGACCTACCTGTATCAGTGTATGTAATGACAGGTTGTTAAAATGTCTCATGTATGTGTTCTCACTTTTTTTTGGAACATTTTATAGAGCCTTACAATATCTTAAACCAATATGTATGGCACATGGATTGCATAACACATTAGAACTGTTCTGAAAAAAAGCATAACCTAAACAGCCTTACAAAGAGTACATGTATTGTCTGAAAAACATTAGGAAAACTGTTCTGAAGGAATGTAAAATTGAAACATATGTGGATGTGCACATTGTATAAAAGATTTACCTTCTACAATGATTTACAGCACTTGAAACATGAAGACTGAGATTTAACAAATTTTCAGATATTTTGTGTCATCAACTGAAATTTGAATTATCATATTGTATCTGTGAAATTTAAATGGAGCACTTATATATACTTAAAAATAAGTGGTATTAAGTTTAATTGGTAGAGTATTCAGTAGTAGTTTTAATATACGAAAGTTAAAAATCGTTTAGTGGTTTTCATATGGACTATACAATGCTCCTTTCAGGCAGGAGCTAGTTTATTACCAGGTTAGGTATAACTCTTCATTTAAAGGAATATTTGTGACACACGAAATGATGCATAATAGTGGTAATTTTGTTAAAAAAAAAAACACTGATCCTGCTGTACGTGTTAGTCATTATTCTACATTTTTCAAATGTTCAATACACATATCATTCTTGATGTTCAGAATTTTCACCTTTCGTTTCACCCACTTTAATGTTATCTCCACCATTCCTGACTGGTTGCGACAAATTGGGATGAGATCACATGGCTGGCTAGTGTTCTCCTGCTATTGTGCAGATCCTTCTGAGCTCTTTCATTAAGCAAGGATGACTACTTTTGAGCTTTGAGAATGACATTCTCCTTGAATTGTTTAATATATTTTATGCTTCCAAATAGCATTTTTTAACTAAAAATTGTATTTTTTGAGGTCTCTTATTTTCATTACCGATATGCACATTATGGTTTTATCGATCCCAACTGATCGTGAACACAAAGAATCTACGGGTATAATGAAATGCACAGTGACACAAAACATGTTTGGTAAGTGTATACTGCATATCAAAGCACACCTTTCTATGAAGTAAGGTACGTTCAAATGAAGACAGAAAGCAAATTAAATTCTTGGCAGATGCAGGCTCATGTTTTGCTGAGCTGATATGCTCAGGGACACAATGAAATGCACTCTACAATTTTGATACATCTAGTACCCTGTTTATGAAGTGGATTTTCTATGGATGTAGAGATACAGATGGAGGAAAAAATACATTTGTGGTATTTGGGGTACTATTTGTCATACATGAAGAATACTTTGGACAATGAGTTGCAACCTTAATACTTTAAGGACCAAAGGGATACAGCCCAATGCTGGTTACTATTTTTGTTTTCAGTCACTGTAAATTTCACATAGTGGGAAACAGTAAGTTATTCTGACAACATTTAATATCACCGATTACGAACACAATTTTGTGTTCAAAATGTCTGACACGTCTCTGTACCTTATCACAACATTCTCATCTCCAAAATTTCATCTGACAGTGTTTGATCTTTTAGCAAAACCAGAATTCTTAAACTTGTGTAAGTAAATTATACAATAACAAAAAACTGTGAAGCCAATGTAATCATTTGATTAACTTTACCACAATTTCAAATGCATTTAAGCAGACTGGATAATCTGATTATCCCATTACTGCTGTACACCTTCAATCTTACAATTGCTGATGTCCAGGCACATACTACCCTTTTCATGTGTAATGTAACTCATATCCATTAATACAACAAAGAGAAACTGGCATATTTTAAACTACAGTGCTTATGAAACACAAGAATGCAGTTTATCAATGTCAGCTGCATAATTTGTCAATGGAATAAAACTGGGTACGGTGTATTACTTTTCCTCAGTAATTCTGAAGGCTCTCCTAACTGAAGAGTTCAATTAAATATAGGAATTCACATGTGTCATATGTATTTTAAGCATACTTATTTACAATAGTATGTAGCCAGCTTATTACAGAAATCTTGGAACAAGCATATAAACATCCCTTGTCACTTCCAATACAGTATTAATGATGATGGAAATTTTAGTGCAGTGGCTGAATGAAGAAATTTCACCCACATCAAATGCTGGATACAAATTTAAGTTCATTTGTTGTTATCCTCATAACTTGGGTGACATTTCTTCAAAATAACCCAAAGAACAGACTGTCCTCATAATGTTCACTTGTATTATTTTTCTCTGTGGAATTTATACACAGACATAACAAACTTTACAATATCAAACATAACTTCTTTCACTTTGCTTAATTACAAACAATGAACAAAGCTTTGGCAATTATTCTGTGAATCAACTTATCAGAACCCCTTCAAATTTTTTATAACCCACAGTAAAACAGTTATGAATGTACAGCATTTCAAAATTTGTTTTCATTCTGCTGTTAACATGAAATAACATATATAGCCTCTGATCATCTTTGTAACTACCATCAAGCATACTATACACATTCTTTTTGTTTTTTCTTTTGTTTTTTTGTAAAAGTATGAAATGACTTTAATGTGTTCCCCACTACAGCACAATTAAATAAAGAATTCATCAAATATGAATTTCTCATCGTGTCTTTCATACTGACACCAGCAATGATAGCAGCTGCTTCAGTGATTGCCTTTTCATGCCCTATTCAAAGATCACTTGCTACAAGTTTAGATTTAAAACTAAAAGATTAATTAAAAAATTAACACTGTCTTGTGTATAGTACAGGTCTGTGCAATACATAGTTTATCACCATATTAAAAGTTTAAAAAGCATTGCCTCTTCCCAGTTTAATAAAATAGAAGCAAGGCCACCTCTTTCAACTTGTTCATGGACTCCACACTGATAAACAATTATGTGATTACCGATTCTTCAGAGATTACAAATATTGACAATACCCTGCTTGTACACAGAGAACATATTCTCTGTCAATCATGGTTCTTGAGTCAAATCATTTATTGTTCTCACACAATATTTGCAGTTGTTTGCAGTTTCATATTCAGTTCATGACACTCACAGCTAACAGACATCCACCACAAATATTCAGAACTTACATAAATTAAATAAGGTGTTTGTCATATCAGTATTTTCAGCACTTGTTCTTGCAGTTCACTATACATAATTCAACTCATTTTCTAAGGTTCATAACAGTGGACATAATATGTGCTTGTAAGCCACATGCTTCCATTTCATCACAGCTGCAATCCAAGACATGAGAAAACGATCTCATTTCCCAATAAACTTGAAACCTTACAGTATATATTACTGCACAATACACAGACACCAAAGGATCCAGTAACAGAAATTCTTGTTTACTATGGATGAATCCCATAAGGATATCTGCTCTGATGCTAACTTTACAGATGGCAGACAGGAGTGCTTTACGAAGCGAAAGTAAAGCGATCCCATTATAGGCCCGGTGTGGCCCAGAGGGTGGGTAGAGGTATAGCTCTACTCTTCCATGACCGCGGGGGGTTAGTGGTCAGCAGTATGCCCTGGCTGCACTTTACCCCCAGGAAAGACCCAGTACCCACTTTACAGGAGGCTGGGTGGGCCCCAGGGCCGGTCTGGACAGGCGGAAAATCTCGTCCCCAACAGGATTTGATCCCGGACCATCCAGCCTGTAGTCAGTTGCTATACCAACTGAGCTACCCGGCCCACGCATTATGTAGTACCAAGAAACAATCTGATGAACTGAGTAACACCAGTAGTAGGAGTGGCAGCAGCAGTGATGTTTACATTCTTTCTTCAGGAAGTCTTCTGAGGTATTCGAAGAGTGATTTTGGTGGAATTCATTTTCAAAGAACAAGCCTGATCTTATGTGCCAGCTTTAAGAATATGAGACTGTTTATACAGTAGCAAGTTTCATCAAAAGAGGTAGCATTCAACTGCAGAGGACAGTAGTACAGAGAAGCTATATTCTCTGTACCTTGCATGATGCCATTTAGGAAGATATATTAAGCAGACAATAGAAGATCTTTGTTAGCTGTGTGAAAAGTTTTGTAGCATGATGAAACAGGACTTGCAACCAATAAGCGAACACATACAGCAACCAACAAAGCAGAATACTGATAGGGATGGGACCTTTGAAGTCATGACTGGTGAAATAATTATTAATTCTGAAGATGTGAAAAGTGACAGTTGTGAACATCAAAACTCAGATTATGTAGGCTAACTTATATGCCATTTGAACTGAAGATACATGTTGGGCAAGTAGTCAGTGCTTTCAATCACACCTTTCAGTGACATGTATTGATTTCAAACTTTGCCTTTTCTGTAACATTACTAAGACTAAGAAATATGTGGTGCGCAGCATACTGTTGCCAAATGACAAATTGGTATTTTCTGAAGTTACTTATTTACCATTATTTCTCTGCTCATTTTTTGTAATGTGTAACAAACTGTCTCAAACTAGTCACAAGCACAACATTACAAACATCCCATCTTTCCATACCTGTGCCACAAGAATATTTAATCTTAATCTATACATCAGATGTAATCACACATTTTTCACACATCTGAAACTCTATTAGTAATATCAAACGTGATAGTTTTAGTGGGATCAATTCAGCGAAAGCCTAATAAGGAGGAGTCAGTTCAACAAAGGCATATTTAATGTTTAAAATTATATCTGGCCAGGTTTTGGCTTTTGAAAAACCTATGAACAAATTGACACACACCATTTTATTTCATGCAATTCAGAGCTCTCTGTCTTCAAACAGATGTATAAAGTCAATTATGTAACTTATGTTATCACAATAGCATTCATTAACATTTATCACAGTTAATTATTTTTATTTCTACAGACACATTTTGGCCTATATACATCATCTTCAGAGAGGACCTATGTAGGTTATGATCACTCACCAGCTTCGACAACTTATTCGTTTCAATGCCAATTGTAAGTGCTAAAATTCTTTGGCATTCTAAGTCTCTGAACTTTCACATACAAAAGTGTTTTATTTTATGCAGTTCAAAATATTGTAATTAAAGCTATACTCACTACTGTTTTAAAAACCACTGTATTGTGATAACATAATGTATGTCAGACATCAAAGAAATGGATCAGTTAAAATGGGTGAATTATGTAATTTATGTTAAGTTACATACATTAACACATATAAAGTATTTCAGCCTAAAATTGATCATAATTTTAAAATTAAATGCACAACCATTCAAATCTGTCACTCACTGACGAAGAGATACTAATTTAAAATAATGACTTTAAGTACATAAGCTTGAACAGTTACATTAAAAATTATAGTAACTGAAGGACCCCTGGGATGAACATCGTAACAAGAATGTATGTGCACTCTTTGTTAGATTAAAAAAATTACATCTCACACATGGGATTGTTTTCTTAATCACAATTAATGCTACAGCTCCATTCCATAAGAAAAATCATACTAAAAAAATACTTATTAGCACATTAGCAAGTCACCCATTAGTAGTGTTGTCTGCACCAATAACTGTTAAGGTTGGAATGCGCTAGAGGAACCCCAAGCTTACACAATTGGTATTAAATATACGACTCTCTCCTCCTAAGATGTGCACGCACATACACAACACACAACCTAATATGGCCAGAATGCAGTTGGAATATATCCTAACTTACCAGTCACACAGAACAAGGAACAGTTCATATACAGCAGCTGTATTATACCTCAGTCTGTAGGCAACATGATGAAGCAGGTACTTCGCACATATGATGTACAAAGTCTTATTTACTAGCAGGGTTCTCTTTTCCTCACAATGTCCATACAATATTAATGTTATATAATTCTCAAATCATTACTGTATGTTTGTCATATACAACACTTACTATGAAAATTCTTTGCTTGTACTCACTAAATGATTCAATACTATCATACCACCATTGTGTGAAATATCCATCATCTTACCACAAAATAAAATAAATGCTGTCACTATTTAAATTAGGGTTAAATCATCTTCAAATTTTAAAATGGGAGATCTGAATTCAATACAACAATAAACTGCTTCAGTTTGCTGTACAAACTACTTTCACCCGCTCTATTATCCCATTTGCTGCCACTGTCCCTGCACTGTGTTTGATCATGTTATTACAGCCGTTGTTTATTTTACTGGTTGACAGTATGCTGAAAACCAATTCATATAGACATTGGTGTGTCTGGTGTAACTGTTGTCATTCTATTAAATTTTGTTCTACACCAATGTGACTATCACTAGAAGTGCAATTTGTTTGGTTACATAGTTCTATAACCACACAAAGTGTTTAACTGAAACAGAACTAGTATTACAAATTCTTCTTCTGTAAGTTATAATTTATAAGTATATGCTTTTAGCACACACTTTATCATGCATATTTAATACTTTTTTTTTTATTCAATACTTACACTATGGATCTGTCTCCTTTGTATGAACTGTACTGGCTGTTATGTATGTATGTTCTGTGTGTATGTGCAGAGGACTATTGCAATCTGTATTATGTTCTAATTGTTAATATCATGAATATTATATTTATCTACAGAATTTTTGTTTAAAAGTTTTTCCTTGGCTGCTCAGTATATAAAAAATTTCTATGTTATCCATACATGGTCTCTTCTTCACCTTGTGCCATATTTCCATTGTTATCATCAATATTACTTTATTTATGCCCAGAGTTGAGAATGCAAGCAACATAATTTGAAGTATCTTTACTTTATTTAATAATTTACATTTTTTTAAATTCCAGTCTGGAAGATCTGCCTGTTTAAAAAAATTTTAACTTATATATTGCTATGTGTTCACACATAACTGGTTTTTACAATTTATGTTGTAATAATTAACAGCTGGTGTTACTGGTTTTGAAGGCCATCCTTGAAAAGTGATAATGAGTTTTGTTTCTTTCCCTACATAGGTGAAAGTATACTACTAGTGATAACAACACTGGTGTGAAATGGTACAGTGAGGAAGAATGGCTGTGATGAATCTCATATAGTGTCATAGAAGGATGCAAACTGAGATAACAGAGTGAATGTGGTTAGAATGGGAAACTTTCAAACAACTGATAAATGTATGAAGTACACATTTCCTATTTTATATAGTGTGTAATGATTATTTTAACCCTGATTTTTATAGTAAAATATATGGTGTTTTGTGTTTTGAATGTCTATGATAAGAAATTTCCCTTGAAGGTCGTATTATCATACTGAAACATGTAATGAATATAATATCCAATGCTTTCCACAATAAATGTTGTGACTAACACATAGAGTATTGTAATATATTTAGACAGAAACAACATGATGATAAAATACACCATCACATTTCTCTTGCAGTATGCTTCGAACACAACAAAGATCCACCATTTTACAATGTTGAAATTCCATCATTTGGTAAAATAGTTCCTGATGTACATAATACTGTATAAGAAATGAGGCCGAAAAAATTGTTATGTCGGGGTAAATGACAATAAGTCTGACAATTAGTACTGAAGGAAGGGATGGATATCAAGCTGCAGTCTTCCAGCTCCAAGATTGTATTATTAAGTTAAATATGTTTACCCTCAAACATGAAGAACCGAAAGTCCAACTTATGTATTTCCTACAAAGCAAACCTCCTACTGGTACAGGAAAAAGGCATACACCTCTCACACATTCAAAATATTGCCATCGTCTTGCCCAAGTCATCACTGCATCATGTAAAACAATGTCTATTAGCCAAAAGATGTGTCTGGTTGCTGAAGGAAATCTTCAAGAGTTCAAGCATTTGGAGGGGCATTTATGGGTTCAAACTCTCCTCTCCCCAGCCAAAATTAATAGAATATACACTACAACTTTTCTCCTATAATTAAGTAAAATGTCTCCAAAGTACAGTATTGGATTGTCTTTAGGGAACTCAAAGAAACTAAACTTTCAAGAATAAAAAAAACTTGCTGAATGATTATGAGAATATATTTCTCAATGGCTGCTGAAAAAGAAATATTTTGCTGAAAAATTAGAGAAGGCAGCTTTTATTTTTGCATTATAGACAATACAGTATTCCTGTGACATAATTTTATTTTCTTTCACTAGCCTCTGAAATGTGATCTTCATATCTAAAAAGTATATATTATCCAATAATGAAATGCATTTAGATTTTTATAATTAATATCTGTAGCTATTAACATTTGTAACATTTTAGCACTGTGACAAAACATTAGTTTTACATTCTTGGTAAATCATTTTCTTATCTTTAGTATTATTTTATTTGATGATGATAAAGCCCTCAAATATGTTCAGATGAATGATGACAAGAACAGTGATGGTTCTTTAAACTCAATAACAAGGATCATGCAGTCAACACAACTACACACAACTACAGTTGTACTTACAATATTATACTTGTTATTCAATTTACAAAACACAATGGGATGTCTTCTATTAAGATGACTCAAATTGTTGGTTTACTTGTTGTTCAAGCACCTGGTGCAGCTGCTAGCCTGAGAAGTTCATGAAAACTTAAAGTACCCTGCTTTTCAATAACTGATCTGAAAATTTCCAAACTATCACACTAGAATATGCATATTTATAATTACCGTCACTCTTATGTGCCAAAACTGTCTACCAGATTACTATTATGTATACACAAAATGGCCATGGCTCACTGTTAATGGAAGTCATAAATACTGAAGAATCATGACGAGCCAGAATGAAGACTAATGTCTATGGGGCTCAAAATAACATGCAATATGACAGACTTGTACCTGTGTCAGAGTAACCTACTGCCTCCATCTGTAGGGCAGATGGGTAAGCGATGTGGGAAAACAGTATGACAGGGACTGGGGGCAAGGACATGGTTCTTCAAGTGACCCCACAGGACAGGACCAAAACATACAGGAAAGAAGGAAAGTATAAATTTGTTTTAGGATTTGAAGAGCTGAACTATCTCACCTCTTTCAGTGTATGTTTTGGCAAAAAGGATGTGGGCAAGGGGGGTGGGGGGTACCAGGCTGCAGTCCCCACCCCCAAAATAAAAATTTTAAAAATAACACATACTTTGTATGAAGATCAGACCCTGTGAATTAAAGCAGGTGAGTCATGGAACATGTAGTTATATTCATATGTATATAAATCAGTTGCCAACACTACGCCGGCCCCCCCCATACTCCCAGTTGATCAAGCTGGCATATTCTGACATCGGTAACACGGATACACGG
>Ga0123354_10000126_pt1 | contig 57718 bp, 62 predicted proteins | sample TergutLab28metaG_2_FD_97872 | JGI IMG/M metagenome (GOLD analysis project Ga0123354, IMG submission 97872) | Labiotermes labralis P4 segment gut microbial communities from Petit-Saut dam, French Guiana - Lab288 P4 | ecosystem: Host-associated > Arthropoda: Insects > Digestive system > Gut ... | reverse complement strand
TGGGTATAATAGTGAAAAGAATGCGTATTTGGGACATATTGGATTAATTACAAGTGATGGAAAATTTTTAGAACAGAACTACCCTAATAGAGGAGACGGCCCCCGAATCACCTCTATTAGAAATGGATACATTGCGATTTTAAGACCTTTTAATATAGATTTAAACGAAAGCTCTAATATTAAAAAGTATACAACAGGAACATATAAAGTAACAGCTAGTTTATTAAACGTACGTACAGGAGCAAGCACAAACTATATCGCTAAAAAATACAACCAATTATCAACTAATGCACAAAATCAAAATAGAAAATTGGGAAATGAAAAAGCGAATGGTTACTTAAGGGGAGTAGTTTGCACTGTCACAAAAGTACAAACTAATTGGCGGAATGACCGTTAGCGGATGGATTTGTTTAGATTATTGTAAAAAAATATATTAATACACTTCAATTTATTCTATTTATTAACTATAATAAACTTATATTATTTTTGAGAAATGGGGTGAGAGTTTGAAAAATATAGAATTGAATTTATTTTCAATAAAAGGTCAAAGAAAAATTAGGAGTATATCGTTGAAAAAACTCAGCGAGGCAACAGGAATTAATGTGAAACGTTTAAGTAAAATAGAAAAAAGAAACGATGGATATTTATCTGATATAATAAAAATATCGTTATTTTTTGATTTGAATGAAAGAGAACTATACAGATATAAAATTTATGATTAATACCATTTTGTATACTAAAAATCCCAAATTGGGATTTTTAGTATATAATTGTTACATAATTTCCATACCAAAAGTGATATAAAATAAAAATTGTGTATGATATTCTTTCAGTAAAGTAGTATTATATGGAGGAATATATGGAAAAAGAATTATTAAATGAAATATGCAAAGAATTAAGAATAGAGTCAGAGATAATAGAGTTAGAGATAATAGAGTTAGAGTATGAGGTTTTAACAGAAGATATAGGATATGATAAAGAAAAGGCAATTAAAATTATAAGAGAATTTCATAAAAAATAATCAAAAATAATCAAAAATAATATATATAGTAAAACAATGCTAATATTACCATTATTGTTTTTAGGTTATTATATTTAAAAATTATATATGGCTGTATAATTAAGAGGTTATCTGCAAAAGAGAGCTTTGGGGTTGCCCAAAAGCTCTCTTTAACTAATGATTAAAACATAAATTAGGAGTATATACCGTGTTCAGCACGGTGCTGTTCTACTCTCCTTGCGTCTAAAACTTTTTTTAGCTCTGCCTGCTCATTTCGGAGTTTTTCAAGCTTATGTTGATTTTTCAATTTGTTAAAAAAATTCCAAAATGACGATTGGCTTTCCAGCTTTTTAAGTAAAAGCGATATTTCTCGCCTTAAATTCTTTAGCTTTGCCTGTATTTCACTTACTTCTCGTTTTATCTGTAAGAGTTCTAACCGTTGTCTTGACCGTTGTCTTGACCATTTTTTCTTTTCCTGTCGAGATCGTCGACAGGGAGTCATTTGTTTTCTAGCCATAACATTCTCCTTGAAAATTTTCACTAAAGTTTTCCTCTAATACAAAAAGAGGATATAAATGATTATGTAAATATAATACAACAATAAACATAAAAAGTCAATAACATCTTTTTCAAAAAAATTCACGAAAATATTTGAAAAATATAAAAATATAGTATATAATAAAACGGAAGTCAGAAGTCTGATGTCAGAAGTCAGAATTTAAGTAAAGAAAGGACGAATTAATATGAAAATAAAAATTACAGGAAAAGAACTAAAGGCAACAGAAGCCATTAGTGAATATGCAGAAAAAAAGTTAAAAAGATTAGAAAAATACTTTAATGGAGAAAACGAAGAAATTGAAGCTTTTGTAACAATAAAAACAGAAGGAAACCAAAAAATTGCAGAAATAACAGTTAAAGTTAAGTCTAATACATACAGAACAGAAGTTGCAAGTCACGACCTATATGCTTCAATTGACAAGAATATTGACATATTAGAAGCTCAAGTTAGGAAACACAAAACAAAAAGAGAAAGAACAAATAACGAGTCAATAAGAACTGTAGGAATTATAGAACAACCATATGCCATTGAAAATGAAATAATAAAAACAATATATTACGATATAAAGCCTATGACACCAGAAGATGCAAAATTAAGATTACAAGAAAAAGAAAAAATAGGAGACAAATTTTATACATTTATAAACTTAGAAAATAGTAAGGTAAATGTAATATTTAAATTGAAAGATGGAAAAAATTACGGACTAGTAGAACCAGAAGCATAAATCATATAAAGCATGTAAGGGCGGATTTTCATATCCGCTCAAATAATACAAAAGAGGGGAAAACATGGACTTATTTAGTGTAACATATATATTAATAGTTATAGTAGTTGCATTGATTGCCTTAGCTGTAATTCAGATTAAAATGACTGGAATGAAAGTTAAGGATTTTTGGCACTTTATAGAAGCAAATGAAATGCTAGATAAGCTTTACAATTTTTCGAGGCAGTATCAAAATCTTACACAACAAGAACAAGTCGTTTTTTTGATGGAAGCTGAAAAAGTGTTTAGTGCTTTTGAAAAGGTACCAGATATGCTGTGGGAAGATGAATACCAAAAGTATTTGCAAGTGCTGAATAAGTACAAAGATATAAGAGTTGTTAGGTGGAATAATCATTAAAATTATTTTTATTGGTTTTTTTCCTGATTCTTTGAATTGCATTATCAATTGATTTAACAGGCATTTTTAACTTAGCAGCAATGTCTACATAAGTTTGTCCATTAATATAATTATATAAAACCTTTTTTTCAAAAGAGCTTAGTTCATTATTAATCTTTGTTTCAACAGATTGATAAAATTCTTTTTTTGTAATTGTATCAAGCGGATCTTCAACAGATTGAGAATTTAAAATGTCGATAAACATAGAATTATCTTCATTGTTATCTATAGAATTATTAAGGGATACCGAAGAATTTAAAGGTATATGTTTTTGCCTATTAGAAGTTTTAATAACAGTAATTAAATGTCTCTCTATGCATAAATTAGCAAAAGACTTAAAAGAAGATTGTTTACTTGCATCGTAATCCTGTATTGCTTTATATAAGCCAATTAGTCCTTCTTGAATAATGTCATCTTTTTCTGCACCAATAATAAAGTATTTAGATACCTTAAGATTTACAAAATTTTTATATTTACAAATTAAATAATCTAAGGCATCCTTATTCCCATTTCTAATGTAATTAATGACTTCATTATCATCGTACCCGAGAAAAATCTATTGCAAAAGAGAAAAAGTTTTTGTTCATTAATATTGTTACCTCCGTATGCCTATAAATTGTACATGTACTTGTATTATATGTACTTAATTGACTATTGTCAATACTTATAGAGAAAAAATATTAATTTTTGTTGAAAAAATACGTATTTTATGGTAAAATTTTAAATGATGGGAGTGATTTTAATGACGCTAGAAGAGGTTAGAAAAGTAAGAGATGGACTAAGAAAAGAGCTAGAAACTCAAATAAATAACAAAAATCAAAGAATAGGAAAAATTGCTTATTATGCAGATTTTGAAACGTTTAATTCATCAGAGCAAAAATTTGAGTATGCAGAAAATGATGTTTTTATTGTAACAAGAGAGATAAAGGGTCAAAATGGAACAATTGAACAATTATATGACTTATATGATAAAAATAAAACATTGCTTGCAAGAACTGATTCAGATGGTAAATTAACATATACGGCAGAATATATAAACAAACTAAAATTGCTTGCTGGTGAATTATATAGTGGGATTGGAATAGAAAATGATAATCATTATTTAAGTAGAGAAGGAGAATTTACAGTAACAGATAAGCCATATGAACAATTAAATGAAAAAGAAAGAGAAAATTTATCTACTAAAATAGAAGAACGTAAAACAGAAGAGCTGGCTACAGATAAAGATGAAAATAAAATTAAAAAATTAGATGAACCTGAACCAGCACTTATTGAAAACGACTTAGGCTTAGATAGGAGTGATATTACCTATTCAGTAGAAATAACAGATAAGAGGTTTTATGACATAATTCCTGAAGCAAAAGGATATGAAGGTAATGCTATGCTAGTTTATTCTAAAAAAACAAACCAATTTCTTATTGGCGGGGTGGATAAAAAAACTGGTAAATTCGAACCTTGTGATAGAACATTACAATCTTTTAATTCTAGTGAAAATATGCTAGACTTAAGTGCGGATTGGAGTTTTGTTGAAGAAAAAGGTATGGACAAATATATAAGAGTAAAAGGGGAGCCTAATTATGCTTTTGAAGTTGATGTAAACATGGTAGGTAATGATCCATTTAAATTAGTTAGAATAAATAGACTTGAAGATGGAAATGTAAAATATATGTCATCAAATCTTGAAACGACTAGAGAATGGAGACCGCAAAAAAATATTGAAAATATGATGAGGAAAGATAGGAACTCTTATATAAATGATGAAGCGGAAATTTTCGATGAAAAGCAAGTGGGAGGTCAAATGCCAATAACGCAAATAGATCCAAGTACTAGAGATGGGCGAAGTGATGATGAACCTGAAGAGGAAGGACCAGAACATACACATGAGCACATTCATAAAGTTTGAAAGAAAAAAAGAATACTAATCCTAAATAAGCATATAATTTATTAAAAGAAGCGGACATTAATGCAGTATTTAGGAGGAATATATGTTTTGGGTAATAAACAAAGATAAATTATTATCATATTTAATAGTAGTTTGCGTTATTGGAGTTTTAATTTTTCTTGGTGCAAACTTACCACAAAAGACTGTAGAAACTGTTAAAATGGAGGATACAAATTATATAAATACAACTGAGCAACCTTCAGGATGACAGGGCTAGGTTCCGAAAGAAATCTAATATATTTCGAATAAAATAGTGCAAACATGGGAAAATACCAATGTGGGGGAATATATGATATTCATTGGTATTATAACTAAAAGCAAGAAGGAAACAGAAATTAAGCAAGCTTTGAATAATTTATTTGAAAAGATGGAAATTAAGCATACTATCGTATTAATTAACAACAAGAGCATAGAAAACATAAAAAATGTTAAATTTGATACAATAATAATTGATATTAATGACTTGAATTATAGTAAAGACGCAATAAATATAATATCAAATTCAGAAAGAATAATTATTAATTTAGATTATGATGAAAATTTAGTTTTAATAGAAAACTTGGAATTAAATGTTATAACATATGGGATGAATTCAAAATCTACATTTACTATTTCTAGTAGCAATCCAGAATATGCATTAGTAACACTTCAAAGATGCATAAAGGATATAAATGGTAAAATTGTAGAACCACAAGAAATAAGGATTGACATTAATAAAAATAGTAAAAATTTATATTTAAGTATGATTTTGGCAATTTTCTTACTTATATATGGTAAAATTTAACATTTTATGTAGACAAAATCAAAAAAAAGTAGTATAATATAAATATTGAGGCTAAAATCATATTATTCTAAAATCAGAATAATATGAATAAAGTACTATGAAAAGGTTCCCAAAAAAGTATTTACGAAGTAAAATTTTTTTGGAAGACGACGAACAGTGGGACATATGAGCATTTATAAAAAATGCGAGAGATGAAGCTTGTTCGGAGGAAAGGGAGGAATAAAATTGAATACAAATTATTTAGAAAATAACCACTTAGTATTAGTGGGAAAAGTAACAAGTGAAAAAGTTTTTAGTCATGAAATATATGGTGAAAGCTTTTATGTTTTTAATATGGAGGTGCCAAGATTAAGTGACACATCAGACATTATTCCAATAACAGTGTCTGAAAGATTATTAACCAATTTAGATTTAGCGATTGGAAAAGATATTATAGTTGAAGGTCAGTTTAGATCATATAATAGTTATGAAAATGGAAGAAGTAAATTAGTTTTAACAGTGTTTGCAAAAGAAGTAAGGATGAGAGAAATTGATTCTGAAGATGATGAAAGAGTGAGTGTATCTAATGAAGTTATATTGATTGGATACTTGTGCAAACCAACAATTTATAGACAAACTCCGTTTGGCAGGGAAATAGCCGATATATTACTAGCAGTAAATAGAGCATATAATAAATCAGACTACATACCATGTATAGCATGGGGAAGAAATGCAAGATTCTGTGAACAATTAACAGTAGGAACAGCTGTAAAAGTAATAGGCAGAGTACAATCAAGAAATTATGAAAAGAAATTAGAAGATGGAACAATTATAGCAAAAACAGCGTATGAAGTATCTATAGGTAGTATGGAAATCGTAAAAGAAGATGATAATTGTCCAAATATGGAAGATAATAATGAAACGGAAACTGTAGCCGAAGAAAAGGCAGTTTAAACGACGAAATAAAAAATAAAAAAGGGAGTATCTAAAGAATTAGAGTACTCCCTTTTTTGTTTGATACAAAAAATTGACAGAGTATAACATGCGGTGGGGGCGGAACTTGGTCCACCAGATATGGAATCTACCAACTTGTAAAACAAAAAATAATAAAATGTAAAATAAAAATTGATTTTATTGATTTTAATTGATTTTATGTATTGCCAAACCAACATAAATATGATAAAATAGCTACATAAAAAGTTATGTAAGGTACAAAAATTTTTGTGCCACACCATACACCAAGGAGAAATTATGGTAAAGGATGAAACGGATTTCTATGTTGATTTGATGTCGGGCTCATCGGGAGTAACGGGTAGTTGCAATATATGTTCAGTTCGGTTTCCTGATGGAAAGCGTCAGAAGTTTGTAATTGATTTTGGTCAATATCAGGAATGGGAGTATGAAGGATTCAACCGAGAATTGTTGATTGATCCTGACTCAGTAAGCTTTGTTATCGCAACTCATGTCCATTTGGACCACGTAGGAAGACTTCCAATGTTGATTCGTAACGGATATGAGGGCAAAATCTTTTGTACATATGGTACGCAAGAGTTATTGGAACCAGCTTTGCGTGATGCACATGCTATCATGCGGCAAAAGTTTTCAAGAGCTTTAACAAAGTATAGGAAAAGTAAGAAACCCGAGTCCTTTCAAAAGAAAAGCAGTGGCAAGAAAGACAGGAATGGACATGGGAAGAACTACAAAACCTACAAAAATGGGAATGGCAAAAATGGTGACAACTACCTAAAGAACCTTCGACCGTTGTACGATGAGTACAATGTTGCAGATACGTTAGCTTCAACTGAAGGAGTTCCGTACGAGAAATGGCAAAAGTTTAACAAAAACATTTCTTTTATGTTTTTGAAAAACGCTCATTTGCCAGGTGCAGCATGTGTTTTGGTAAAAATCTCTTATCCCGGTAGAAAGAGTATCACTATTCTATTTACTGGCGATTGGAATAAGAAGAATTTGTTTCTGGGAGAGATTGATTTACCAAACAAAGTGAAAAATCTAAAACACCTTCATGTTGTAATGGAGGCTACCTACGGAACAACTGTCAGCAGCGAAGTAGAACCGTGTTTTAAGGATAATATATTGAAAACCTTAAAAAAAGGTGGAAGTGTGGTTGTGCCTGCATTTTCTTTGGGGCGTGCCCAAGAGGTATTGTATCACCTAAAGCAAATGCAGAATGAAAGTCAGTTATCTACCGCAATTCCCATATACTACGGAGGTAAACTCACTGCGACTTATACAAAGAAGTTCCAAGTAGCAGGAAGCCTTGAGGTTTTGACTGAAATGAGGGACTTTCTTCCGCAGAATCTCACATTTGTTGGCAAGAAGAATATAGGAGACGTATTGGGGAAAGAAGAGCAGGCGATTTTTGTTGTAAGTAGCGGAATGTGTAGTTTTGGTTTATCTCCCATTTGTGCAAAGCACTTTTTAGGGAATTCAAATGCATTAATTCACTTTACGGGCTATTGTGCTGAAGGTACATGGGGGCGTAATTTGATTGAAGCACCAGATGGAGCCAAGGTGAAATTCAATGGCTATGGAGATGCTTTAAAGAAAGCAGAAGTTGTGTCTACCAAAGAATTTTCCACCCATGCTAAAGCAGATGAGCTACTGGAGTATTGCAAAGGATTCAAAGGGATGAGCACACTTTTGTTGACTCATGGCTCGCCAGATGTAAAGGAAAATTTTAAAGAATTCCTTGAACCTGGCGGAGTAGAAGCAGAAGTTGTTTGTCTCGACAGGAGTAACTATTACCGGCTGGATGATGAAGGAATAGTGTTCCGTAAATCCACTAAATTCAAACCAATACCATAAAAACGTAGGACCGCCCATTTTTGGGCGGTCCTATTTTGGAGTAAAGAAGAAAAATTACGAGTTACAAAATCACAAATTAATGTTGAAAAAAATTTGCTTTTTTAAAAGAAGTATGTTAAAATGTAAAACATAACGTTGTAAAAGTAGTTAAAAATTTGAAGGTGCGAATGCACCGAGGAGACTACCATGAAACAGATGGGTGCAGCAATATTGACGTTGATTGCCATAGTGGCTTTCAGCGGATGTACGGTGGTTTACCCTTATGGGCAGGGAGGATACCCGCCAGAGTATGGGTATCCCTCATCACAGGCTACGTTCCCACAGCAGTCAGTAGTAGTACAGCCACAACAATATTCTTGTGAGCAGTACAACTGTTATTGGGACAACGTGACCGACACACTTGTTATTTTAGCTGCAACAGGAACGGTATTGTGGGCATTGGATGATTTTTCGCACAACTATTATAGGTATGGATATAGAGCCCCACGGTTTTATGGGGCACTGCCTAGAAGGTATGCTCCAGCATTTCAGCAGTATCGGTTGAATAGACCACATGGTGGATATGGACCAGGAGTACGTGGTGGTGGACATGGAGTTGTACCACATGGTGGACACCCTGTAACAGCACCGCGTAATGGTGTACCAGGACAGGTTCCTAATGTACCGCGTAGTGGGGTACCAGGACATGCTCCTGTTGCACCACATGTTGGAGTTACACCACATGTGCCAGTACATGTACCAATTGTAAAACCACCTGTTGTTCCGAGTGGTGGAATTAGATGAAGTCTCAAAAATTGGACGATGTAGAAGCTAATTCTGCATCGTCCTATTATTCCATGTAAATAATATCAAAAAAATTATAAAAAACAGTTGAAATTTTAGTAAATTTAATATAGAATGATACAGAGATTATTCGAAAGAAAACAAAACGTTTATACTGGAGGTATAAACTTGTAAGGAAGAGAGGAAGAAGAATTGATAACATTAGAAGATATAAAAAACAACGAGGAAGTAAAAGAACTGGTTATTCATTCTCAAAAACAATTGGACGAGCTGGGCTATACAGAACATGGACTTAGGCACGCTAGTTTAGTTTCATCTAGAGCTGGAGAAATATTAAATGCTTTAGGACATTCGGAAGAAGAAATAGAAATGGCAAAAATAGCTGGATTTTTACACGATATAGGAAATAGTGTTAATAGAGTAGACCATGCTCACAGCGGTGCTATTTTAGCGTATAACTTATTAAAAGATATGGGAATGGATAGCAAATCGCGAACAGAAATATTAATGGCAATAGGTAATCATGATGAAAATACAGGAATGGCAGTTAGCAATATATCTGCAGCATTAATACTTGCAGACAAATCAGATGTTCATAGAAACAGAGTTGCGAAAACTAATATGTCAAGTTTCGACATACATGATAGAGTAAACTATGCGGTTACATCTGCAGACTTGAAAATAAACAGCGAAGAAACCAAAATACAACTAGAGTTAATTATTGACACAGAAATCTGTCCAGTTTTAGACTATTTTGAAATATTTATGAATAGAACATTAATGAGTAAATATGCAGCAAAATACCTTGGTATATGGTATGAATTAATTATAAACGGTACAAAATTATTGTAATGAAGCAGATGTAATGTTAGAAAGGGAAAACAAGAAATGAAAGTAAACAAAATATTAAAATTAATGATTATAATATTAGTACTAGCAATAATAATAATGGTGTCTTTTGTAGGCATTTTTATTCAAAATAAAAACATATTGGCTAATATTGTTAAAGATTACAAATTTGGAATGGACTTTGGGGAACAACAAGAAACTGTGCTATCTCCATCAACGGCTACAGTAACTAATTACTATGATAAAGATGGAAAGCTTGTGGATTCATCAACCGTAACAGATTCAAACAAAAGTGATTACACTTCAAAAGATGAACCTGTTAACTCAGCAGCAGTACTTACATTAGATAACTATAAGAAAGCAGAAGAAATAATAAATAAAAGATTAGAAAATTTTCAATTAAGTGAATATACTATTTCTCTTGATGAAGCAACAGGTAACATTATAATAAAAACATCAGAAGACGATGATATTAACACCATCATTTCTGGTGTATATTCACAAGGTGAATTTTTGATAAAGGATGCAACAACTGGAGATGTTTTATTAAATAATAGTGATATAAAAAACGCAACAGTTAGCTATGTTAATGGAAGCAGCAGTACATCCGTGTATTTAAATATTCAAATGAATAAAGAAGGGACTCAAAAATTAGAGCAAATTTCTCAAGAATATGTTCAAACGACAAAAACGGATGAAAATGGGCAACCAGTTTTAGATTCAAATGGAGAACAAACTACAGATTCAAAAAATGTACAACTTTATATAGATGGAACTTTAGTAACAACAACATACTTTGGACAAACAATATCTAATGGAACATTGCAGTTGTCTATTACTCCATCTGGTGGTGTAACAACACAAAGTGATTTACAACAATACTTATTAAGTGGAGATGTACAAGCTAAAGAGTTATCTTATGGGAACCTACCATTAATATATAGTGTTAATCAAAGCGTAATGGTTTCTAGTGATGTTTTTGAAAATATACTGCCAATAGCTATAATAGTTTCAATAATAATACTAACACTCATGTTGATATACTTGGTAATTAGGCATAAAGAAAGAGGAATCATATCAACAGTACTATTAGTAGGATTTGTGGCTCTTTTGCTATTAGCAATTAGGTATGGAAATGTTTATATAACAGTTGGAAGTACCTTTGTAATAGCATTTATTACAATATTTTACTTCGTATTTTTAGATAGGCTGTTAACAAAGTTTAAAACCTTAAATGCAAAGGAAGTAACTCCAAAATCAATGGTTAATAAAACAATATTAAAATCATTATTTATACTAATTCCTATGGCTATAATAGTTGGAGTGTCTATTTTCTTTACCAATATAGGAATTAATGGCTTTGGCACAACCTTATTCTGGGGCATTGCAGTATTTATTGTATATGTTTATGTATTTACAAAAACCTTATTACTAAATTTTGAATATTTGTTTGAAGAATAGAAAGGAATAAAAATATGAGTAAAACTATAAAAATAATAATTGGTGTATTAATAATAGCCATAATTATTGCAGGAATAGTTATGGATCGAGTTAAAGGGTTTAATTATGGAATAAACTACAGCACCACAACAGAAATGAAGGTATACTTAGGTCAAGAAGTAGATATGGATGGCATTAAAAGTATATGTAAAAACTCATTTGATAATAAGCAGTTTACTATAAGAAAATTAGATTATTTTAATGATTCAGTAAGCGTATATGTAAGAGATATTACAGATGATGAAATTAACGCATTTGTGAACAATGTAAATTCAGCATATAATGCAGGTATGACCAAAGATTATTTGGCTATCATAAAACATGGACCAATACTTATGAGGCAGATTATTAAGCCATATATTATTCCGGGAATAATTGCATTTGCATTAATACTAGTATATATGGCAATAAGATATAAAAACAAGGGATTTGTAAAATCATTTTTACAACCAGGGTTAATAATTATTCTTGCCGAATTATTGTATTTTAGTATAGTTTCTTTGGCAAGAATACCGGTTAATATATACACAATACCAATAGGGTTATTAATATTTTTAATTGCGGTAACTTTAGTTACAGTAAGGTTAGAAAAAGAGGTTGTAGATATTTATGGAAAGCAAAGAAAAAAGTAAAATTTCAATAATTGTACCATGTTATAATGAAGAAGATACATTAAAATTATTCTATCCAGAGTTAACAAAAGTAATTGACAGTATGAAAAATATAGAATGGGAACTTATATTTATAAATGATGGTTCAAAAGATAAAACTTTGAAAATGCTTAAAGAATTACAACAAAGTGATGCAAGGGTAAAGTATGTTTCTTTTTCAAGAAACTTTGGGAAAGAAGCGGCTATGTTTGCAGGATTGGAAAAAGCAACTGGAGACTATGTTGCAGTAATGGATGCAGATTTACAAGATCCGCCAACAATGCTAGTAGAAATGTATGATATTTTGAAAACTGGAGAGTATGATTGTGTAGGGACAAGAAGGGTAACAAGAAAAGGGGAACCTAAATTTCTTTCATTTTTTGCTAGATTGTTTTATAAAATAATGAGAAAAATATCAGATATGGATATAGTAGATGGAGCGAGAGATTTTAGATTAATGACTAAGCAAATGAAGGATGCAATTGTTTCTATGAAAGAATATAATAGATTTTCAAAAGGAATTTTTACTTGGGTTGGATTTAATACAAAATGGCTTGAATATGAAAATATAACAAGAGCAGCAGGAAAAACGAAATTTTCTTTTTGGAAATATTTTAAATATTCAATAGAAGGAATAACAGCATTCTCAACATTTCCACTTGTTATTGCAACAGTGATTGGTATACTTTTTTGTATAATTGCGGTCATCCTTATAATAGTGATTATTGTGAAAACATTGCTTTATGGGGATCCAGCAACGGGGTGGCCATCTCTTATGTGCATTGTTTTATTTGTAGGCGGAGTTCAGCTTTTTTGTACAGGTATAATTGGGCAATATATTGCAAAGTCATATTTGGAAGTTAAGAAGAGACCTGTGTACATAGTAAAAGAAGAAGCGTAGAATTCCAATTCCGATGTAATCCATCAATGTTCGCAACTTAAAGAAAAGGCTTATATATGTAGGGGCGAACATCGTTCGTCCGAGACTAGAGAAATTTGATAAAATTATTGAAAAACGAGATAATTATAGTGCAGGACGAACAATGTTCGCCCCTACAACAGTAGCAATATTTTCTTAAGTTGTGGACATTGAGGTAGCGTGGCGGAAGGAGGATTTGGCTATATTGACTAGTATAAAAAATTATAATTTAAACGAACTAAAACAAATTTTTTTAGAACTTGGTGAAAAGCAATATAGAGCAGAGCAAGTTTTTAAATGGCTATATATAGATAAAGCAAACAGTTTTGATGAAATGACTAATTTATCAATAGAATTAAGAAAAAAATTAAAACAAAATTTTGAAATTACAGAGTATACTATATTAAAAAAACAAGTTTCAAAAGATGGAACCAAAAAGTACTTATTTAGATTGTCAGACAAAAATACAATAGAAACTGTTTTAATGGAGTATAAATATGGCAAAAGTATCTGCGTATCAACACAAATAGGATGCAAAATGGGGTGCAAGTTTTGTGCTTCGACAGGAATAGGATTTGTGAGAAACTTAACTTCTGCAGAAATTATTGAACAAATTTTAGCAGTAGAAAAAGATGAGAATGTTAAAGTTTCAAATGTGGTATTTATGGGAATTGGTGAACCATTAGATAATTACGATAATGTAGTAAATGCAATAAGAATTATAAATAATCAAAAAGGGATTAACATTGGAGCAAGGCACATGAGTATTTCTACAAGCGGGTTGGTGCCTAGGATATACAATTTAGCAGACGAAAATATACAATGTACATTATCAATATCTTTACATGCGACAAATAATAAAAAAAGAAGTTCACTTATGCCAATAAATAATTTATATAGTATAGAAGAACTAATTAAAGCATGTAAATATTACATTAAGAAAACGAATAGAAGAGTATCATTTGAATATGCTTTAATTAAGGGAGAAAATGATACTTTAGATGATGCAAAAGGGTTAATTCGATTATTAAAAGGAATGTTGTGTCATGTAAATTTAATACAAGTGAATAAGATAGAAACTCGTTTATTTGAAAAAAGTAATAATGAAAACATAATAAATTTTAGGAATTATTTAAATGAAAATGGAATAGTTGCTACAATTCGAAGAGAACTTGGCTCAGATATAGAAGCAGCATGTGGACAATTGAGAAGGAGTGCAGCAACAGGTAACGTACTAAAATGAAAGAGGTGATTAACCTGAAAATAACAGCAAAAACAGATGTAGGAAAATTAAGAGAAATAAACGAAGATAGCTATTATGTTTATGAAGATGAGCAAGAATATAAGTTATGTATGTTAGCAGATGGTATGGGTGGATATGATGGTGGCGAAGTTGCGAGTAATTTATCTATATTGACTGCAAAAAAATATATAGAAAATAACATAGCCAAGGTATTAAATGATGAAAATATTATAGAAGTCCTAAAAGGTGCTATACTAGAAGCTCATAATGAAATATTGATAAAAGCTGAAAGAATAAATGATTTAGAAGAAATGGGCACTACTTTGGACATATGTTTAATAAATAATAATAAACTATATATAGCACATGTGGGCGATGGCAGAGTATATATGATAAGAGATGGAGAAATAAAACAAATAACTGTAGACCATAGTTTTGTAGAAGACTTAATAAGAGAAGGTACAATAACTAGAGAAGAGGCAGAGAATCATCCTAAAAAACATATGTTAATGAAAGCTTTAGGCGGTGAAATGAATATCACACCAGATACATATATTGAAGAACTTAAAGAACATGATAAAATATTAATGTGTACAGATGGTTTAAGTAATATGTTGAAGAAAGATGAGATTTTTGAAATTATACAAAACAATAAAGAATCTGCACACAATGAGTTGGTAAATATGGCAAACAAAAAAGGTGGACGAGATAATATTACAGTAATTGTGATAGAAAATTAAAACAGGAGGGGAATATGAATTTAGTAGGAAAAATTCTAAATAACAGATACGAAATATTAAAACAGATAGGTTCTGGAGGTATGGCAACAGTATATAAAGCAAAATGCCAGTTATTAAATAGATACGTTGCCATAAAAGTATTACGAGATGAGTTTACAACGGATGCAGAGTTTATAAAAAGGTTTAATTCAGAAGCACAGTCTGCTGCAAGTTTAACGCATCCTAATATAGTAGGCATTTATGATGTAGGCAATGAAGATAACCTATATTATATTGTTATGGAACTTATTAAAGGTAAAACTTTAAAAGAAATAATTACAACAGATGGAATATTACCATGGAAATGGTCTGTAAATGTTGCAATTCAAATAGCTTCAGCACTAGAATTTGCACATAAAAATAATGTTGTACATAGAGATATTAAGCCACACAACATAATTATAACCGAAGAAGGAGTTGCAAAAGTAACAGATTTTGGTATAGCAAGAGCTATTTCAAACTCAACTATAACATCTTTTGGAAGCACTATGGGTTCAGTACATTATTTTTCTCCAGAACATGCAAAAGGAGGATATACAAATGCTAAGTCAGACATATACTCATTAGGTGTTGTATTATATGAGATGTTAACGGGAAAGGTTCCATTCGAGGCTGATACCCCAGTTTCAATTGCATTAAAACATATGCAAGAAGATGCAATAGAGGTTAAAAAATTAAATCCTACAGTACCAGCAAGTCTTAACGATATAATTAAAAAAGCAATGCAAAAAGATCCAAATTTGAGGTATGATTCAGCAGAAGAAATATTGGAAGATTTAAAAGAAACTTTAAAGAATCCAGAAGGAACTTTTGTAAAAATGAATGAAAAAACAGATATGGACAAAACACAAAGAGTTAATATTATTGCACCAGAAAACAATGAAACCAAAAAAGAAAATAGAAGTGACCCAGATGAAGAAAAAAAAGGGTTCTTTAAGAGACATAAGGTTTTAGGAATTATTTTAGGTATAATAATAGTAATTGCAATATTTTTTGGTGCCATTTTTGGAGCATACACAATATTCAGCAAAAAAGAAAATCAAGTACAAATACCAAATTTAGTTGGTATGACTATAGATGCTGCAACGACTGTGGTTAATGATGCGAAATTAAAAATACAAGAATCAGATGAAAGATATGATCCAACAATACCTGAAGGGCAGATAATAGAACAAGATCCAGGATATCAAGATAATTTTAGCGTAATAGAAGGTTCAACAATAAATGTAGTAGTAAGTAAAGGACAACAAATGACAACAGTACCAAATGTTGTTGGAATGATTAAAGATGATGCGTATAAGGCTTTGCAAAATGCAAATTTAAATTATACTGAAACAGATGAAAACAGTGATACAGTTCAGAAAGATTATGTAATAAAACAAGATACTGATCCTGATACAGAAATTCCAGCAGGAACAGCTATAGTAATACATGTAAGTACAGGAGTGCAACAAGTAACAGTTCCAGATTTATCAGGAAAAACTGAAGCAGATGCAAAAAAAGCAATCTCTAGTGCGAACTTAAAATATAAAGCAACGTTAATAACGAATGATCCAAGCAAACCAAACGGGGTAGTAGTAAGTCAAAATATATCAGCGGGTAGTACGGTAGATAAAAATACAGAAATTACAATTACAGTAAATCAATTTAATGCAGTTCAATCAGCAAATTTAATAGTTGATGTAGCAACATTAACAGATTATACGGCGAAGACGGATGCAGATGGGAATCCAGTAGCTGCACCACAAGTGACAGTAAAAGCATTAGTAGACGGAACAGCCGCTGCAACAGGAGTATTTGCTCAAGATACATCAACTGCAAAGCTATCAATTACATCAAACAATAGTGTTGCAACAATAACAATCGTAATAGATTTAAGTGGAAATGAAATATCTAGAACTTCTTATGCTAGTCAAACTATAAGTGGTAATATTAACCTACCGTAAAAATAAAAAGACGAGGAGTAAGATAATGATATATGTATCAACATCTATACTGACAGTAGAAAAGGAAAAAAGTACAAAAATATTTTATGATTTAGAAGTTGCAGGAACAGATTATTTTCATATAGATGTAATGGATGGAGAATTTGTAAGGAATGATACTTCGGAATTAATGATGGAGTATGCAACACTTTTAACACATATCTCAAATTTGCCGTTAGACGTGCATTTAATGGTAAAAGATGTGGAATATTATATTAATGAATATATACCATTAAATCCGAATATAATAACTATTCATTATGAGAGTTTTGAGGATAAAAAAAGGCTTGTAGATACAATAAATTTGATAAAAGAAAATAATATAAAAGTTGGAATTTCAATAAAACCAACTACCCATTTGGAAGAAATACTAGAATTTTTACCATTAGTTCATTTGGTACTAATTATGACTGTTGAACCTGGAGAAGGTGGTCAACGATTAATAATGGAAACATTACAAAAAATTAAAAATTTGAAACAGTATATTGATGAAAATGATTTGGAAATTGATATAGAGGCAGACGGTGGCATAAATGAAGAAAATGCTAATTTTGTTAAATTAGCAGGTGCAAATATTTTAGTTGCAGGTACAGCGATAATTAATTCAAATAATTTTGCAAAAGTGATACAAAAATTAGGGGATAAAGTTTGATTTTTAATAGGCTCAATAAATAAAAGATTCCAGTGATTTCTCACTGGAATCTTTTGTTTCGATGTGTATATATTTTTTTATAATGTTGATATGTTATTTATCCTCTTTTTCAGTATCATCTTCTGTTGATTTATCATCTTTAGCCTTGTCAGTTTTAACTTTGTTAGTTTCAACTTTATCAACTTTAGCTTTTAGAGTCTTAACTGTATCATTTTCGGCATCTTGTATTTCCGCATTTTCAGAATTAGCTTTATTTTCAGATTTAATTTTAGCAATAATTAAACGAACACCTTTACCAAAGCCTGTAACTGTTAGTATACCAGCTACTATAACGCCTGCGTATGGAATCAATAATATTGCATAATAAATTAATGTTGCTAGTATTATAAACAAAACTACAAAATTTGTTTTAGAATTTTTTCCAAATTTATTATAACATTTGAATGATATGTCTATCAGTATAATTGCTGTTCCTAAAGAAAGCAAGAGTATACTTAATGTAAGCAGTGTCAAAGCTACTAATGCTGTAGCAGAAGAACACAATAATAACACGGAAACTATTATAGATATAATTATAGATAATATTCCAATTCCAAATGTTTTCAAATAATCAACAATTGAAAATTTATTTACATTTTTTATAGCAGATCTATTAAATAGTAATGCTGCTAAAAGTATTACAAGAGTAAAGCATAATAAAGCAATATAATTTTCAATATGAGCTACAACAACATTTTTCGCAAATACTAGTTGTGGTAATGTATGGGATAATGTTTCACCATAAATTGTTGCATTTTGAGAAATAGTTGGTTCAAAATTTGCAAAATACGAAACATTTCCTGCAACATAAGTATTATCTGTTAAATTTAATGAACTAGTAGCTGCAAAATATAAATTTGAGTTAGAAGAACCATCCCAAGTTATATCGTTTGCAAAAACTTTTGCACCAAAATCTAAACCACCATATTGTCCACATTCAAATGTGTGTGCAACGACATATAAACTGTTTGCTATACCTTGGAAATTAACTTTATCAGCAAGAATGTAAATGTTTCCATAAACTTGCAATGCATCGTTAAATGATGTTGCTTCAAAAGTAATGTTATTACCTATTACAAAAAGGTCTCCGTTAATACCAGAGTTAGCTTTAAAGGTTATGTTATTTCCGACAAGATAAACGTTTCCATTTACTAATTTATCAAACACAATATCATTGCCATGTTCAGTATAACCTCCTTGAATTATATCTGGTGTTGTAGTATCAGTAGTACCAGCGGTATTAGTAGTATTGGTGGTATCAGTGGTATTAGTAGTATTTATAGTATTAGTATCAATTGTATTAGTTGTGGTGTTAGTAGTGTTAGTAGTATTATTTGTTTGCGTTGCAGTAGTTGTGACACCAGTGGTATTATTTGCAGATGATGATGTTGTAGTTGTAGCTGCTTGAACTTTTAATGTAGTTGATTGATCTGGAGGATATATATCATATGTCCCATCAGATGCATCAACATCTTTTATTGAAATAACTGTATTTCCTGTCGGTGCCGAACTTTTTACTGTAAATTTAATTGTTAATAAATCACTATTTTTTGAAATAAATGCAGAGTTATCAAGTGTTACCTGACCATTTGCTGCATTGAATGTTGGTGAATTCCAACCTCCTTTTGATGTTAAATCAGTTGTTGCCAAAGTATTGAATACTTTTGAATCATAACTAATTGTCATTTTTATAGCGTTAATTCCAGTTTCATTTGGCGTGAAATTCTTTAAACTAATTGTTACATTGACTGTTTTTCCTTGTTCAATTGTTGTAGATGAAGGTGATAAAGCTATTGCAAAAGATGTTACGGCGAAAGATGGCGTTATACTCATCACAAATAATATCATTACAACCATTAATATACTTAATGTTTTTTTCATTAAAAAACTCCTTTCAAATATTTATTTTATTATAATATAACTAATTAAATCATTTGTCAATATGTTATTGAAATATATGTTTAATTAATATATAATATGAGTTAAACAGTTGGAGGATAAGGTGGAAATTATAAAAAATAAGGAATATATAGTTGATATAATAGATAATGGTTTTGAAGGTGAAGGTATCGCCAAGATAGATAATTTTACTGTTTTTGTTAACAATGCCATAAAAGGCGAAAAAGCTAGGATTTTAATATTGAAGGTAAATAAGAACTTTGCCTATGGTAAAGTTTTGGAAATATTGGGTAGTTCCAAAGATAGACAAGAAACAGAATGCAATGTATATGGGCGTTGTGGGGGATGTCACCTAAGACATTTTAATTATGATGCTACACTTAAATTAAAAAAAGAAATAGTAGAAAATTGTTTATATAAAGCATTAGGAAAAAAAATTCATGTAAATGATACAATTGGCATGAATTTTCCGACCTTTTATAGAAATAAACTTCAATATCCAATAGGGTTAAACAAAGACAACAGTGCAGTTATGGGTGTTTTTGCAAAGAGAACACATAATATTGTAAGTGTTTCTAAATGTTTTGTGCAGGATGAATTATCGCAAAATATTGCTAATACAGCGTTTGAGTTTATTGTTAAAAATAACTTAAAAGTTTATAATGAAAACAGTGGGATAGGAATTTTTAGGCATATCGTAGTAAAAATAGGCAAAAAAACAAATGAAGTTATGGTTATTTTAGTATGCAATGAAGAGAGTTTTCAAAAAGAAAATGAGTTGGTTAAGGAATTAAGTTTAAAATTTCCAGAGATTAAGACGATTGTGAAAAACATAAATAATAAAAATACGAATATAATATTAGGCGAAAAAAATATAATTTTATATGGAGATGGATATATTTACGATATTTTAGGCGAGTACAAATTTAAAATATCACCGTTATCGTTTTATCAAGTTAATCCAATTCAAACTGAGATATTGTATAATAAGGCTATAGAAATGGCAGAATTGAATAAAGATGATGTGGTCTTTGATTTATATTGTGGTATTGGGACAATTGCGTTGTTTGTCTCAAAATATGTTAAAAAAGTCTATGGTGTAGAAATTGTTGCAGATGCAATAGCCGATGCAAAGGAAAATGCGAAGATGAATGACGTTAATAACGTCGAATTTTTTGCAGGTGACGTAGGGGCAGATGCCCTCATCTGCCCTAATAATAATAATGCCCTCATCTGCCCTAATAATAATAATGCCCTCATCTGCCCCAATAATAATGCCATCATTTACCCCAACGTAATTTTTATTGATCCGCCAAGAAAAGGATTAGATGTAAATACAATAGAAAATATAATTAAAATGCGACCAGAAAAAATAGTATACATTAGCTGTAACCCTGCTACATTAGCAAGGGATGTAAAGCTATTTAGTGAAACATATGAAATAAAAGATGTTCAACCAATTGATATGTTCCCTTGGACGAAGCATGTGGAGTGTGTAGAGTTGCTAGAAAGAAAAACCCGCTAAATCAATGGATTTTGATTTTTTGAATTTTTAAAATATTATAGAAAAACATCAAAAAATTTGCAAAAAAAATGTAGTTTTTCGATAGATGGTCTACGGGGATAGGTAACAAATTTGACAAAAAAATTTTAAAACAGTTGATACACAGTTGATACAGAAATCATATGTCTACCGTACCCAATACCATATATATAGAGTAGGTTCCGTGAACATATAAAAATATAAAATAAACAGTTATAAAGAGTTCTAAAATCGAGTATAGGCAATGCTTATATTCGTTTTTTATGAAAGAAAGGAGAACACAAGATGTCGAAATGCAAAGTAATAGCAATAGCAAATCAAAAGCGGTGGGGTTGGTAAAACTACTACTGCTTTAAACTTAGGAATAGAACTTAAAAACTTAGGAAAGAAAGTTCTACTAATTGATTGTGATCCACAAGGAGATTTAACATCTTCATTGGGATTTACAAATGTAGATGAACTACCAGTAACTCTTGCAGAGAATATGATTCAAGAAGCTAATAAACTATATGGTAACAATATAAAATTTTTAAACACAAATGCAGAGAATATATTAGTAGAGGATAATACGCAAGATATTGTTACTATCTGTTGTACTTTTCATCATATTAGCAATCCCCAAAAAGCATTATTAGAAATTAATAGAGTTCTGCATAATAATGGTTATTTTGCATTCTCATCAATTTTAAATGGACTTTGTAATATAATTTATCCTATACTAAGTAGTGGAGATGTAAGAGCATATAACAAAAGAGATTTAGAAATACTTTCCGCCAATACAGGGTTTAGTATTGAAAACTATGATAAGGTTGACAAAGTAAGTTACATAGTAAAATTAAGAAAAGGTATGTAAGAGGTTATAATGGATAGATTAGAAAGTTTTGAAAATGCACTTAAAGACATTGTTAATGGTTATGACGAATTAGGTAAAGAATTAGAAGGGTTAAGAACTGATGGAAAAACAGGACATGAAATTATGTTTCTATATAAAGTAGAGATTCCAAAAAATCAAATACAAGAAGAATATGTTATTACTGAAGGAGAAACAAAATCAATTGCAAAATGGATAGATAAAGAGGAAGTGCTAGATGGAAAAAAGGTTGTTTATCCAGAAATCATAAGAAAATATATTTAGAAAATTATTAAAAAATAGTTTTAACAGTAAACATTTATAAATCACTGTGGGAATTTAACTATTTTTCTTGATTTTTCCACAAAAAGTATGATAAAATGTATACCAAATGTGATTGTATATAGGAGGGAGCAAAAACATGCTGGAGATATCATTAAATAATGTAAAAATGAATTATGGTTTAAAAGATGTATTAAATGGAGTTTCATTTGAAGTTACAACTGGAGAAAAGGTAGCTCTCGTTGGGAAAAATGGGGCAGGAAAAACAACGATATTTAATATAATTTCAGGTGAGGAAAAATGTGATAGTGGCTTATGTGCAGTTAGAAATGGTGCACAAATAGGGTATTTAAGGCAAGTACCATCTACTGAAGAAGAGAATACAACAGTAAAAGAAGTAATAAGTCTTGGGCAAGAAGAATTAATATTATTAGAAAAAAGAATGAATGAAATAGCACGAGAAATGGAAAAATCTTCTGGTAGTGAATTAGATAATTTATTAAAACAATTTACTAGATTGCAAGATGAATTCATTAGTAAAGATGGATATAGACTGGAAGAACAATTTTCTAAAATATGTACTGGTTGTAAAATATCAAATGAACTATTACAACGAAATTATGATATGTTAAGTGGCGGAGAAAAAACAAGAGTTAATTTAGCGAAAATATTATATGCAAACCCAGATATATTGTTATTAGATGAACCAACAAACCATTTGGATATTCAATCAATAGAATGGTTAGAAGAATTCTTAAAAAATTATTCTGGAACAGTATTAATAAATTCTCATGATAGATACTTTTTAGATAGAGTGGCTCAAAAAATAATTTTAATTGAAAGAGGAGAGGCTGAAATATTTCATGGTAATTATTCTTATTATTTAAAAGAAAATGAGAGAAAAATAATGTCAGAATTTGCTGATTTCAACGATCAACAGAAAATGATAAAAGCCATGAAAGAAGCTATAAAAAGGCTACAAGAATATGGTAAACTTGCATATCCTGGAGGAGAAGGCTTCTTTAGAAGAGCTGCAAGTATTCAAAAGCGATTAGATAAAATAGAACTTTTAGATAAGCCAGAAGATATAGGTAAGAAAAAACTTAATTTGAATTTTAACGTAAAAGAAAGGTCTGGGAAACAAGTTGTAAATGTAGAAGGATTAAGTGTAATTTTAGGAGATAATATAATATTAGATTCTGCAAATTTTGATGTTCGTTATGGGGAGAAAGTTTGTATAGTTGGTAATAATGGTTCGGGAAAATCTACATTAATTAAAACTATAATGGGAGAGGTTGAGCCTCTTGATGGTAATGTAAAAGTAGGAGACAGTGTAATAATAGGTTATATACCACAAGAAATAAAATTTGAAGATGATAATGCTACAATTTTAGATACTTTTAGAAAAGATTTTAATGGAGATGAAACTAGGTTGAGAGCTACATTAGCAAAGTTTATGTTTTATGGGGAAAATGTGTTTAAAAAAGTTGGTAGTTTATCGGGAGGAGAAAAAGTTAGATTACAATTAGCTTGTTTAATGCAGAAAGATGTTAATTGTATTATTATGGATGAGCCTACTAACCATATAGATATTGATACTAGAGAGGTATTAGAACAAGCATTACAAAATTATAAAGGAACTTTAGTAGCAATAACTCATGATAGATATTTTACAAATAAGCTAGCAGAAAGAATAGTAGAAGTAGGAGATGGGAAAACAGCAAGTTATATAGGAAACTATGATTATTATAAACAAACAAAAGAACGACAAAAAAATCCTACATTCGCAGAAAGTATTAGTGTAACTACCAAAACCGCCAAAACCACAAGTCAAATAAGTCAAAATAAAAATAAAAAGAAAGGAAAAGGTTTTGAAAGATAATATAGGAAAGGAAATATTAATATTTATGAAAAGTTTATATTTAATTACAGGACCATCTGGAATTGGGAAAAGCACTATATCGGAAATAATATCTAATAAATCAAATTGTGCATTAATAGAAGGCGATACAATATATCATATGGTTCAAGGTGGTTTTATTCCGGCATGGGAAGAAGGAAATCATCTTGAACTTTTTTGGAAAAACTCGACAGATTTAATAACTAATTTTTTAAATAATGATTTTAATGTTGTATTTAATTATATAATAATGCCTAAAGATATTGAATATATAAAGAAAACATTAAAAGATGCGAATGTAGAAATAAAGTTAGTTGTTTTAATTGCTAATGAGAAAACTCTTATTTCAAGAGATAAAACGCGACCAGTTGATTGCCAGATGGGCGAAAGAAGTTTAATTTTACTAAATGAGTTTAAAAAAGCAGAGTTTAATGATAATAATATTTTTGATACAAGTGAATATGCAATTGAAAATATAGTGAAAGAGATAATTGAAGAAAAACGATTTCTAATATAGTGCAATGAAGCAAATCAGTTTTGGTAAAAAATTATATATTAGATTTAATATATAAGAATAATTTTATAGGAGAAAAAAATGGAGCAAAAAACTTATTTTATTGAATTATCTAAAGAGAAAAATCATATTGAATTTTCAAAAAAATTGAATGAAGCATATAAAATAACTGATATAGTTGGAAACAATTATCCAAAACATTTTGAATGGTTTTGGACAAAATTAGTACCGGGATTGTTTTTAAATGAACGAGAAATTGTAATAGCATACGTAGAAAATATTCCAGTTGGGGTTACATTTTTAAAGAAAACTAAAGATGAAAAGAAGATATGTACAATTCTAGTTTTAGAGGAATATAGGAGAAAAGGTATAGGTACAGGGTTAATTGATAAAAGTATACAAATCTTAGAAACAAAAACCCCGTTGATAACTATAACAGAAAAACAAATATATTTATTTGATAAAATAATAGAAAAGTATAATTGGAAATTGGACGAGATAAAAGAAGGAGTTTATTTAAAGAATATAAAGGAATACATATATAACTAAAAAAGAGGAGAGTGATTTCATGATAGATTTACATATACATTCAGAAAAGTCTGATGGAAAAAATTCTGTGCAAGAGATATTAGCTAAATATGAAGAAAGAAAAGTAAAAATTATATCTATTACCGATCATGATACCTGTTTAGCTTATGACGAATTAGAACAAAAAAATGTTAGGGAAACATATAAAGGCAAAATAATAATTGGTTGTGAGATGACGGCGGTATTACAATGCAATAGTGATGTACATATTTTAGGTTATGATATGAATATTAATATGGTAAAAAACAATTTAAGTAAACTGTATGCTCCATTTAAAACAAGAAATATTTATGCTGCTACAGTGTTATTAGATAAATGTAAAGAATTGGGTATGACTTTTGATAAAGAACAAATAAAATTTGATGTAAATAAAGAACATGCGGTATATTCTATTTACAATGAACTGATGAAGCACGAAGAAAATAAAAGACAAATTGATGAAAAAAACTGGGGCAATGTTAGTTCATTTATTTATAATTGTATAAAGAACCCCCAAAGTCGATTTTTTATAAATTTAGAAGGATATATACCTAATTTAGATGAAGTTTCTCAATTTATAAGAGATTCTAAAGGAAAAGTTTTTATAGCACATTTTTATCAATACGACCAAAAAACGAAAATGGAATTAATAAAAGCAATACATGAAGGAAAAATAGATGGACTAGAGTGTTTTAATCCTAGTCATACTCAAGAACAACAAGAAAAATTAATAGAGACATGTAGAAAAAATAATTTATTTATTAGTGGTGGTAGTGATTATCATGGGAAAGCAAATGAAGGAATTCAAATAGGAGTATCAATGCCAGTTGAATTAATAAAAAAATGGAGTCGCAAAGATAAAGAATTTGATAGATAATGAATTTACAATTTTGTACATTATTAAGTAGAAGAAAGAGGAGTATATATGAAGATATTAATAGCAACACATAATCAGTCAAAACTAAAATTGTATAAAAGTATTTTTAAAGATTTGAACTATACATTTTATGGGTTAAGTGATTTAAACGTTACATATGAGGTAGAGGAAAACGGAACTACTCCAGAAGAAAATGCTATAAGAAAAGCGAAAGAATATGCAAAAATATCAAATATGCTAACTATAGCAGATGATACAGGATTATTTATTGATAAGTTTCCAAAAAAAATACAGCCTAAGAACCATGTAAAAAGAATAAATGGCACAGTTTTAGATGATGAATCATTAATTAAATATTATAGTGATTTATTTAAACAATATGGCGATAGCTTAGATGGATATTGGCATAAATCAATAGCAATTTCTTATAATGGAGAAATTAAGATTTATAATTATAAAGTGCATAAAATTTTTGTAAGCAAAATTAACTCTAGGAGAAACAAAGGGTTTCCCTTAGATTCTGTTTCGATAACTCCAGAATATAACAAATATACTGTAGATTTAACAGAAGAAGAAAATAAATTACTTATTGAAAAAGAAAACAAAGAGATGTTTAATTGGTTGACAGCGGAATTAACAAAAGTAAAAAAAGAAAAAGGCGTTTTTATTGCTTGTCCAATTTCAAAATACTTAACTTCAGATGGTATAGAAAAAGATTTTGAAATTTTTATTAAAGAAGTATTAGAATTATGTAAAAAATATACTTCAAATGTGTTTTTAGCTTTAGAAAGAGAAGAATTTGGCAAGAACAAAATGTGGGGAGATACATGTACTCCTTACGATTTTAAAAAAATGCAAGAGACAGAATATTTAATTGCAATACCAGAGGATTCAATGGGAGTCGCAGTTGAGTTGGGATGGGCTAGTGCTATGAATAAAGAAATATTACTAATATTAGATAAAAAATATAAAACATCTGAGTTGGTAAAATATATTCATACAATTATCAGTGGAATAAAGACGGAAATTGACACTTCTGAAAATGGATATAAAAACGAAAAAGAAAAAGTATTAAATTTGATAGAGGAATTTTTAAAGGGAAAATATGAATAATTTAAAAGTTATGTTTGTAAGGGTATCAGAAAATTGCAACGCAGGCTGTTTTATGTGTGGTTTTGCCAAAAACAGTAATTCGTATAATATTACAAGGGAACAATTTGAGAACTTGTTAAAAGAAATGAAAGAAATTGGCACATATGAAGTTGTTCGATTTACAGGAGGAGAACCTTTATTACACCCAGACTTGCCATATTTTATTAAAAAATGTATAGAAGAAGGATACCAGACTTCTATAATTACAAATGGCTATTTAATGCCGAAGATGTATAAAGAATTAATAGATGCTGGCATTAGTCAAGTTATATTTAGTTTAGATGGTAGTTGTGCAGAAGTTCATGATAAATTAAGGAATTTAAAAGGTGCATTTGATAATATTATTAATGCTACAAAATTATTAAAGAAAGCAAAGAAAGATATAATAATAAGAGTAAATACTGTAGTTAGTGCATTGAATATTAATGATATGAAGGATATATTAAATGTATTAGTGAAAAACGATATAGATCAATGGTCAATTATACCTCTAAGAGCAGAAAAAAACTTATGGAATAATGGAAATATAGAGGAATATATAAAAATATATAAAGACTTTGAAAAAACAGTTAGCAATATAGAAAAACCAAAAATGCTTGGATATTCTAAGAAATGGGCAGGAAGAAATGAAGAAGAGATAAAAAACTTATTTTATCATAACAAATTTTATCACCCAAATGGAAAATGCCATTTAGTAAATAGAGTAAGATTTTATATTCCTGATAAAGAAGAATTAATTCCATGTAATTGTGCATCACATAGGACTGAACAAATTGGAATAAATCACAATAAAAATAAATTATTAGAAGATAGAGCAAAAATTATAGAAGAATGGTTAATGGAGAATGGACCACATGTATGTACTGGATGTGAACCATTAAATGTGTATTTAGCAGAACATTCTTATATTTTAGATAATGATATATTTTCTTTTTAGGTGGGTTGTAATGAGTAATAAAAATGAAGTTCTTAAATTTGCGAAAAAATTTAATATGACAAAAGGTATTTTTACTTTTTCTGGAGAAATGGCTTTAGAAGTTGCACTATATTCAATAAAGGTAAGAGATAAATGTGTAATATTACCAAATAATGTTTGTCATAGTGTATTGTTAAGTGTATTAAGAAGTAATGCCATTCCGATTTTAGTAGCTCCTAAGAATGGATTTACATTATCTAAAAGCGATATTATTAAATTAATAGATAAGTATTCGGAAATTGCAGCAATAATTATAGTGCATCAATATGGAATTCAAGTTGATTTAAGTGAAATTAAAAAAGTAGCTAAAGATATACCAATTATAGAAGATGTAGCACAGGGGTGGAGTTTAAATAACATAGGTACATTTAGCAATTATGTTATTACATCTTTTGGAGTTACGAAACAATTATCTTATGGTATTGGTGGCGGAATTTTTTCAAATAATGAGGAGATAGAAAAAGTTATTGATAAAAATTTTAGATATACTAGATATGCTAACGAGATTGTTTTGCCATATTATTTACCAGAAAATATAAAAATTAATTATAAAAAATTAGAAACAACTGGAAATAGAAATGTAAAAAAGCAACTAGAAAACTCAGAAATATTAATTGAAATATTTAAAGAATACAAAGATATTCAACATTTTGAAACTGCAAAAGGTGTATGGAATAGATTTCCAATTTGGTTGAGCAATGAAAAAGAGTATAAGAAAATAATTAGAGATTTGAAAAAATTTAAAGTACAATTTGAACTTCAACATGAGTTTAACTTGGATGTAATGCCTATGTTAAAGAATGTAAAGTATTATTTCGAGAATTATAATAGTATGAAAGAAAAAATTATTTATATAAAAGTTAGAAATTGTAATAAGAAGGATTTGTTGAAATGGAAAAAGAGTGTGAAAAAGTCATAAATCCAAATGAATTTGGTAGTTTATTATTTGATGGAAAAGAAAAAGCAGCAGTAAGTGAAGTATTATCTGAGAGGTATATATTTCGATATGCAAAAACGACAGAATCTAAAGTAGATGTAGCAGAAAAAATGATAAGCAATATTATTGGTACTAAATATTGTTTATGTGTATCTAGCGGTACATCTGCATTAAAATGTGCATTAGCTACATTAAACTTAAAAAATACAGACAGGGTATTAGTAAGTTCGTACACATTTTTAGCATCAGCACTAGCAGTAAAAACATTAGGTGCTATACCAGTTCCAATTGATATTGATTTAGAAACAGGGTTGGACTTAGAAGAAGTAAAAAATGAGATAAATAAAGGATGTAAAGCTATTATTGTAGTACATCTTCAAGGACATTGTTATAACTTAACAGAGTTAAAGAAGATTGCTAATGATAACAATGTTGTATTAATAGAAGATGTATGTCAAGCATTTGGAACAAAATTTAAAAACAAATATGCTGGTACATGGGGAGAATTCGGAGTTTTTAGTTTTCAACAGTATAAGCAAATTTCTACAGGTGAGGGAGGTTGTTTAGTAACAAATAACCTTAAATTATATAATTTAGCAAGAAATTATTCGGATATGGGTTCTAACAGAAAAATATTTCCATCATGGGATACAGAGGATTGTTTAATTGGAGAAAATTATAGAATGGATAATATAAAAGGTGCAATTCTAATTGAGCAACTTAAAAAGTTTAAATATATGTTAGAAAAACAATATGAGCAAAGAAAATACATATTAAGCAAGGTAAATTTAAAAGATTTATATTCAAGCTCATATGAAAATGACGACACTTCTTCTAATTTAACTATATTATGTGAAAATAAAGAAAAAGCTGATAATCTTATTGATTTTGCAAAAACGCAGAATATTGAAGTAAGAAGACTTTGGAAAACAACTTATTATAATAATGAATTATTTAAAAAAGAAAAACTTATTCCGAACGAACTTGGAGTAAAAGATTGTGACAAAACAATGCAAATAATAGATAGGTTAGTTATGATTTCATTACCACCCGTTTTAAATAAGGAAGATTTAGAATTAATAGTTAGTATGTTAATTGAAAGTAAAAAAAGAAATTATATTAATTAGGAGAAGAAAATGAGTAATTTTAATATAGTAAGGATGACAGAAAGTGAATATGAAAATTTTGAGAAAAAATTAGATTTTGAATTGCCGATATGGATAAAAAGTAAAAATATGATATGTTATAAAGAAAAAGAAATTATAGGAGTAAAAGAAAAAGAAAATATAGTTGCAATATATGTGTTACCAATATATAGAGAAAATAATAAGGTTTGGATTGAAAGAACATTTAGATATTTTCCATATTTATCTCCTGTAATGTTGTATAAGTATAATAATTTAAAAAAAAGGGCAATTACATATGAAATATTTAAATATGTTTTTGAAAAATATGATTTAATGTATATGCCGATGCATCCTACTTTTAAAGATATTTCAAGTATTCAATCATTAGGGGCTTTTGTTGAATGTCGACATACTCACGTTACCAATAAAAAAATTAATATAGATGAGATGACATCGAAATTAAGAAATGAAATTAGAAATGCTAAAAAACAAATTGAGATTTTAATAGATAGAGATATAGAAAAGTTTAGATTTGATATAGCAATCAGAGGAAATTTAGATGAGCAAAAAAATAGAACAGCTAATGCAATTCATTTGATTAATAGTGGACAAGGGGTTATAATTTCAGCAAATCAAGAAGGGAAAATTTGTGCAGGAATAATTGTAGTTTATGACAATGAATGGGCATACTTATTACACTCATGGCAAAATGGAGAGTTACCGAGAGGTACAGTAATATGTTTAATACTAGAAGCCATAAATTGGGTATTTGAAAATCAAAAAATTAAATATTTTGATTTAGAGGGTTCTGTAATAGATAATGTAGATATATTTTTTAGTAAATTTAATTTTGATATTTTATTGTATCCATATGTGCATTTTGGGAAAAAATATGGAGATTTTGAGAACTTAATAAATATATCAAAAGATATTGAGGGAAGAAAGATACACGATTTATGTGGCAATAGAAATGAAAAAGGGGTTGAAATATAATGAATGTAATATGTACAACAAATAATTTTGGATTAGGACCAGTGGGTAAATTATCTTCAATAGTAAATTCTATGCCTAAAGTTAATTGGTATGGGTGTGGGGAAAAGTTTGACTTAAATATTTTTAATAAAGACATGCTAAAAGATTGTTGTTGGACTAAAGATACAGAAGTTATAAAATTATTTGTTGAAAAAAACAATATAAAAATTGCAGTTGTGGTTTTGGATGCTAGTATTGCTAATATATTGTTAAGATTAGGAGTAAAAGTTATTTTTGTTGACAGTTTACCATTTATGTGGACGAAAGCTGATGCTAAAGAAGGATTAATACCATTTGATGTTGATGTATATTGTGCTCAAAAATGTATAGAAATACCCAATGAGGCAAAATTAGTATTGGGCAAAATAAAAAATTTAAACTGGATTGATCCGATAAGACCAATAAGTCTAAAAAGAAATAATAATACGGGAAAATATGTAGTCATTAATTTGGGTGGTATGCATTCACCGATAGGGAATGGATACGGATATGCAGAATGTATTTTAGAACCACTTTTAAGAGTAATAGTAGAAGAAGGATATAGTGATATTATAATAACGTGTGGTACTGATGCAAATAAGAATATTACTATGTTAATTCAACAAATGAACATTAATGAAAAAATTAACGTAAAGGTAAGTACACTCATACAAGAAGATTTTTTAGATTTAGTTAATAATTGTGAATTATTTTTTACATCTCCAGGATTAACTACTATGTACGAAACATGTTCTTTTGATAAAAATACAATAATATTGCCTCCGCAAAACATAAGTCAATTTTATAATATAGAATTTGCAAAAAGATTAATAAAAAATGTAAAAACATTAAACTGGAATGTGAAAGAATTAAGTTTTGAAGACTTGACTCCAATTATACATAAGGGAGAAGAATTTGTAGTAAATGAAATATATATAAGAATTGAAGATTTAAAGCAAACCGATTATAAGCAAAAGTTTGAAGAAAATTTAAAAAAGACATTAAAGGAAGAGTATACAGAAGCTAACGTAGAGAATATGGTAATATTTGAAGGAAATGGTGTAGAAACTATTAAAAATTTTATGGAGAAATTTAATGATTAAAATAATAAGTGATATTAATGAGTTAATAAACTATAAAAACATAATTGATAATTTATATTCTAAAAATGGCAATGTATACTTGCAAAGTTATGCAAGTATAGAAGCAACATTTAAATCAAATAAAACTAGAGAATGTATTATAGTTTTTGATACGGATAAAGAAATTATATTATCGTTTAAGAAAAAGACAAATTCTATTTGGACATCAGTATTTGAAGCATATTCTATTTTATGTGATACATCAAGCTTTGATGAAAAATATATTGTTAATTTGTTAGAATATATTAAACAAGAAATTAATATAAAAACATTATATTTTCCACTAATTTATGAAGATGACCTTGTTTTTATTTTAGCTAATGATAATAATAAGTTTAATGTTTGGCAAAGATTGCCTACTTGTATAATTGATGGTCAATTATCTGCAGATGAGATAATACAGAGGTCATTGATAAAAGACGGAAGTATATTAATAAGGCAAAGGAAAGCATTCGAAAACAAATTATTTGTACAAGAAGTAAAAGAAGTAGAAAATAAAAAAGCTATTCTTAAACAAATAGAATTAAAATCATGGAAAAGCAAATGTGGACAAGATATGCTTTCAAGAGAAAATCAATATGAGTATTATTCAAAATTACTAGAAAGCGAATTTGCAAAATTAATTGTAGCATTTGATAGAGATAATGAAGAACCAATTTCCTATAGGATAGATTTGGTTGTAAATGATAAAATTGTATATGTAGTCAAGTCTTCGTATAATGATGAATATAAAAAATATTCCCCCGGCTCATATTTATTAACATACGACCTTACAAACAGATATAGTCAAAAAGAGTACAAATACATAGACTTATATGGTGCACCGAATACACTAAAGGATATGGTTGCTACAGGGAAAATTCAAAGGTATGATATTTGCTTTAGTGATTGTGAAAATGATATAGAGGAGATAAAAAAAGATAGACTAGCTTATGATGTAACTTTTAATGAAAATTACACTAAGAAAAAGTCAATTAGGAATATATATATGTAAAAGATTATATATAGAAGAATCATGGAATTTGTTAATGAAAAATAAGGCAAGTAAATTGTTAGATTTGAATTTAGAAGGTTCAATAGATAAAGAAACATATTTAGATAAGAAGGGGAATTTCGATAAGAAGATTAAAAAATTAGAAGAAGAAAAAACGATTATATCCAGTAAATCTAACTATGTGAAAAAGCATAATGATGCTATTCAAAAATTCAAAGAGCAATTTAAAAACAACATTGCACTAGAAAGATTTGATTCAGAAGTGTTCGAAATTCTAGTAGAAAGAATTATTGTAGGAACTAATGAAAATGGTATTGGAAATCCAAGAGCCTTAACTTTTGTATTACGCAATGGAGAAAAGAAAGTAAATATGAGTGAATGCTATGAAATGGATATAAATTTTACAGACAGGGTAAAACATTTTCCATTAATATTAGAATTCGAGTCATTTTGTGATATAATAACTTTTGATAAAAAAAACGAAATCGGTGTAGGAAAAAACATACACAATATGTTTTCTAGTTTCGAATACTTGCCATTTGTCCTCCATTTGTCCTCTTTGCACAACGAATGATAAATAACAATAAATAACGATAAAGTGCAATAAAGAAAGCAATATCCGAAATTTTGTCGAAAACTCGCCATAAACAATTTGCAATTTTAATTTCAATATGATAGTATAAAATGAAAATTGAAAAGAGGGGAACTTATGAACGAGAATAATGTTATTTTAACTGGAGACAGACCAACAGGTTCATTACATTTAGGGCATTATGTTGGCTCTTTAAAAAAACGTGTTGAACTACAAGAAACAGGTAAGTATAAGCAATTTGTTATGATAGCTGATATACAAGCATTAACAGATAATGCAGATAATCCGAAAAAAATAAGAGAAAATATAATGGAAATTATGTTGGATTATTTAGCTATTGGATTAGATCCAAACAAAACTACTTTTTTAATTCAAAGTCAAATACCAGCATTATATGAATTGCCAATGTTTTATTCAAATTTAGTTACAGTGGCGAGATTACAACGAAATCCTACTGTAAAGCAAGAAATAAAATTACGTAATTTTGAAAAAAGTTTACCAGTAGGCTTTATGAATTATCCTATAAGTCAAGCAGCGGACATTACTGCATTTGGTGCAAAATACGTCCCAGTGGGGATAGATCAATTGCCTATGATTGAACAAACAAGAGAAATTGTCAACTCATTCAATAGAGTTTATAAAACTGATTTATTAATATCACCAGAAGCCATTTTACCAGATGATGAAATTTGTTATAGATTTGTTGGCACGGACGGAAATACAAAAATGAGTAAATCTTTAGGAAATTGTATTTATTTAAAAGATTCTTCAGAAATTGTTAAAAATAAAATTATGGGAATGTTTACAGACCCAAAACATTTAAAAGTAGAGGACCCCGGTGACACCCAAAATAATCCAGTGTTTATATATCTTGAAGCATTTGTAACGGATGAGCATTTTAAAAAATATTTGCCAGAATATAAAAACCTAAATGAATTAAAAGCTCATTACGAACGTGGTGGTTTAGGCGATATGAAAGTTAAAAAATTCTTAAATGAAGTAGTTCAAGAGTTTCTTGCTCCGATTCGTGAAAGAAGAGAAAAGTACGAAAAAGCAAAACCTGAATTATTTGCTGTCTTAAAAAAAGGCACAGAATATTCGATTGAATATACAAATAAAATACTTAAAGAAGTAAAAAATACAATTGGTATAAATTACTTTGAAGATATGAAGTTTCAACAATTTTTTCACTAATTTAATTTCTTTTTTGCGACTGCGACAACAACTTGAGATAAGTATTGTTCTTTGTCTCTTATACTAATTTCATCCAATAAATATACAACATATACAGGGCCCTTAAAAATCAAGTTGTGTTCTTTAGCGTACGAAGCCATTCTTTCTGGAAGATCCCCCAATTGACCGTAATATCCGCGTATATATCCAGTAAGATAATTTCCGGTCTTAATTTTGCGGTTTCCGCGTGGATCCATAGAAAAAAACCTATTTGGTTGACCAGGTGCATTTATAAATGTATCCATATTATCATGAACTCCACCTATAGGAAATCTCAAATTTATTCTATATCTATTGGCTAAATTACAAAAATCCATAAATGGTTTATAAAAAGTTTTAGCATGGGTAAAATCATTTGCGGGTCCAAGGATGTAATGAATTTCGGCGAGCTCATGTACGCAAAGTTCATTTTCATTTGCTAAAAGACCTGTTTGTATGTTGTTTCGATAAGTGTGAATTATGGAATAAGCTGTTTGAAGGTCATGTAACTTAGAATCCAGAAGTGTTTCTTGTTGTTTAAGTAATTTGAGTAGATTTTCTGGTGTTCGAGTTTCGTTTAAATCCTTAATTACAGATAACGGAAAACCCAAATCAATAAGAACATTAATAAAGTTTAATGTTATGGTTTGATATGGCAGGTAGTATCTATAATTATTTTCCCCTCGAGATACCGCAGGTAAAAGCCCAATCTCATCATAATATCTGAGAGTGGACTGTTTTATGTTTGCAAAATTAGAAAATTCTTTAATCGAAAGTAAGGTTGAATCATCCATACTAATCTCTCCTTGTCTCTTATATATTATAACAAAAATTATAAAAAATCAACATAAAGTTTAAAGTTACTTTAAAGAAAGTAATAAATAAAGAAATATTATAAAGTTTACAATATTTTTTAATTTTTTTTAAAATATATATTGACATTAAAGTTGGTTTAAGCCTTATACTAAATAAAACAGGGGGATTATTATAATATTTGAAATGATTTTTAATGAATAATGGCTTAATTTGATAACTGATCATAATGGGCTGATAGCTATTTAAAACGCATAGTTTTTCCACTAGTACTTCAAAATGATGGTTCCATACTTTATTAATCGCTACTGGTGGTTCCCCCTAAAAAAAACTATGTGTTTAAATAGCTATCAACCCATTATGGCTATTTTTTTTGAACAAATAATTGCACAATAGGAATATTTATTATATAATATGCTATAAAGATGTAAGAGGGGGATGTGTTTTGGTCTCAATAGAGGAAGTAGAAGAAATGTTGGATGAAATAGCGGCGACTTTACCACAGGAGTTTTATAATAAATTAAACGGTGGTATTCTTTTATTGCCAGAAGTAAAAATGCATCCAGAAAGAAGAGAAGATAATCTATATATTTTAGGGCAATATCATTCTGGTGGAGGTTTGGGAAGATACATTACCATTTATTATGGTTCATTTGTGCAGGTATATGGACATCTTTCAAAAGAATTATTTTATAAGGAACTAGAAAAAACTTTAATTCATGAATTTACTCATCATATAGAATCTTTAGCGGGAGAAGATTCATTAGTTGAAAAAGATAAAAAGAAGTTACAAGAATATAAAGAAAAACACCCATAAAAATGTTTACATTGAGCAAATTTTAGTGTATAATACGATAGACAAGGAGAACGATATAATGAAAATATATGATAAAGAAATGTTTAGGAGAGACGAAACATTAAAAAGTACAATATTATTATTTGTTGTATTTATACTTGGGTTTGCTGTTGGTTATATAGCAAACATGGATAAAACACATATACAGGGATTAGAAAATACAATACAAGAACAAAATGCTATAATTCAAAGTTATCAACAAGAAATGATAAACTCACCAATAGATACAACATCTTCAGTAAATGATTTGGATTGGATAAATAACCTTTCAGAGCAATGAAATACGCATAATTAAAAAGGGGGTAGAGTAATAAAATGACATTAATTAAACAAGCTGAAAAAATCATTTTTAATACAATTAAAGAACTTGGATACGAAATAACAGAAGTTACTTTACACTTATCTGAGCACCCACAATATGGTCAGTTTCAATTTAACGGAGTAATGAGTCTAGCAAAATTTGCTAAAAAAAATCCAGTAATAATTGCCAACGAAATAGTTGAAAAATTAAAATACGAAAAAATTTTTAAAAATTTAAATGTTGCTGGGCCGGGATTTATTAATATATCCTTTTCTAATGAAGCATTAGCTGAATATGTTAATGAACTAAATAATGACATTTTAAATAATGTTGAAAAACCAGAGGCAAAAAAAATAATTATAGATTATGGAGGACCTAATGTTGCAAAAACATTGCATGTTGGGCATTTGCGAAGTGCAAATATTGGAGATGGACTTAAACATTTAGCAAGGCTCTTAGGTTATGAAGTAATAGGGGATGCACATTTAGGAGATATCGGACGACAATTTGGTATACTAATATATGAAATAAAGCAAAAATATCCTGACTTAGTTTATTTCGATGAAAAATATAAAGGTGAATATCCAGATTATAGTCCAGTAACTATTCAAGAGTTAAATGAAATGTATCCAATGGGTAGTAAAAAAATAAAAGAAAATGAGACCATTTTAGCTGAAGTTCGTAAAATAACATCAGAAATAATGGAAAAGCCTGGTTACAAGGCTTTATGGCAACACATTATAAGTGTATCAATACCTAAATTAAAAGAAATTTATGATGAACTAAATATAAGCTTTGATTTATGGGAAGGTGAAACAGATGCCTATCCATATATTCTAGAGCTTATAGAAATTTTAAAAAATAAAAACCTATGTTATGAAAATAATGGTGCATTAATAGTAGATGTTGCAAAACCAGATGACAAAACCGAAATACCACCGATTATAATTATAAAGTCAGATGGTTCATATTTATACAGCACAACTGATTTAGGAACTATATTGGGTAGGATGAAGCGTTTTAATCCTGATGAGATATGGTATGTTGTTGATAATCGCCAACAATTACATATTGAACAGGTTTTTAGAACAGCTGTTATGTCTGGAATTGTACCAGAAAATGTAAAACTAGAGTATTGTGGTTTTGGAACAATGAACGGTAAAGATGGAAAACCTTTTAAAACACGTGATGGAGATGCAATGAAACTTGAAGATTTACTAAATAAAGTTTATGAAGCATCTTTAGAAAGGTTAAACGAGAACATTACTGACTTAGCTGAAAGACAACATTTGGCTAAAATTATTGGATTATCTGCTCTTAAGTATGCAGACTTAGTGCCAAATCGTAATACAGATTATGTTTTTGAAATTGATAAATTCTGCAACTTAAATGGTAAAACTGGGCCATACTTGCTTTATTCAGCTGTAAGGGTTAAGTCTTTATTAAATAAGGCTGGAGAACAAAAAATTAATTTTGAAAAATATATTGGACCAAGTGATGAAGTTGAAAGTGAAATTATTATTAAATTATTATTAATGCCTAAAATCTTAGAAAATGCTTTAAATCTAAAATCTTTAAATATTATAGCTGAATATATTTATACACTTGCTAGTTCATACAATAATTTTTATGAATCACATATTATATTAACTGAAACAGACAAAAATAAAAGAGGCTCTTGGCTAGTTTTATCTAAAGTAGTATATGAAGTTTATGAATTAATTTTAAATGTTTTAGGTATGGAAATTCCAGATAAGATATAAAAATATTGGTACCGATGGTGGGACTTGAACCCACATGGTTTCCCGCACGATTTTGAGTCGTGTGCGTCTGCCATTCCGCCACATCGGCATTATTACAATAAATAATATACCATAACTTATTATACATGTCAATGATTTATGGTATATTAATACTAATTAAAACTTTTACCAAAGATGTCCGCTCGTGGTAGGTAGTATATATCTAAAGTACATGGAATAGCGCGAGGTGTATGTATATCTTTTTAAAAAATTGCCCGACAGCCCTTTGAGGCCCATGGAATCTTCGGAGGCTTGGAGGGAGTTTTTTAAAAAGATATACATACACCGGGAGCGGACCATTGTAATTGATTTTTTATGGGAACCACATACTTAAGGAGGCGGAAGTTTTAAGCTAAAGTGTTAAACAGTAACAGTGAAGGTAGAAAGGGAGGAAAAGCATCTTGACAAGTGATAAAATTAAAGATTTAAAACAAATGGCAAATGCTATAAGAAAAAACATTATAGAAATGATATACATGGCTCAGTCAGGTCATCCTGGAGGTTCATTATCAGCCACGGATATTCTTACAGTGTTGTATTTTAATGAAATGAATATAGACCCACATAATCCTAAAATGGAAGAAAGAGATAGGTTTATATTATCAAAAGGTCATTGTTCACCAGCATTATACGCCACTTTAGCGAATAAAGGTTATTTTGATATAAGTGAATTAAATACTTTCAGAAACATAAATAGCAAATTACAAGGTCATCCAGACATGAATAAAGTTCCAGGAGTAGATGCAACAACAGGTTCATTAGGACAAGGTTTATCTATAGCAAATGGAATGGCACTTTCAGAGAAATTAAACAAACAAAATTATAGAGTTTATTGTATTCTTGGAGATGGAGAAATTGAAGAAGGTCAAGTGTGGGAAGCTTTTATGACTGCTTCACATTACAAATTAGATAATTTGTGTGTTATAATAGACAACAATAATCTTCAAATAGATGGGTACGTAGATAAAATAATGAACATATACCCAATAGACGAAAAATTAAAAGCATTTGGATTTGAAGTGATAAATATAAATGGAAATAATATAGAAGAAATATTACAAGCATTTGAAGATGCAAGAAATACAAAAAATAAGCCAACAGCAATTATTGCTAAAACACAAAAAGGTAAGGGTGTTTCATTTATGGAAGACAATGTAAAATGGCACGGAAAGGCACCGAATAAGGAAGAATACGAATTGGCTATGGAGGAGTTAAACAATTTTGAGATAATGTAGCGTGAAATAATGCTGTCAACTTAAGAGGTATCCTTAGAGTATCAATGCTTTTCAGATGTCATTCTGAGACCTTCTACAGAGCCTAACTCGCAAAGAATCTACTATTTCCATAAAGATTCTTCGTAGGATAGCCTCTGAAGTAGGGCTCAGAATGACACAGACTGTAACATTATCTGTTAAGTTGACACCCTCTGGGAGCGGATGTAAGAGCTAAGTATGATTAGGAGGTTTTTTAATGAATTTAAATAATAAAAAAGCAACTAGAGAAAGCTATGGAGAAGCCCTGTTGGAGCTAGGTAGAGAAAACGAAAAAATAGTTGTGCTAGATGCAGATTTATCAAGTGCAACAAAAACAAACATGTTTGCAAAAGAATTCGAGAGTAGATTTTTCAACATAGGAATTGCAGAACAAGATATGGTAGGCACAGCAAGTGGCTTAGCTTCATGTGGTAATATCCCATATGTAAGTTCATTTGCAGCATTCTTAGCAGGAAGAGCGTATGACCAAATTAGAGTAAGCGTTGCATATACCAATGCCAACGTGAAATTATGTGCCACTCATGCAGGAATTACAGTAGGAGAAGATGGAGCAACACACCAAATGATAGAAGATTTAAGCCTAATGAGAACAATGCCGAATATGCGAGTAATGTGCACTTCAGATGATGTTCAAACGAAATGGGCAGTGAAAGAAATAAGCAAAATCAATGGACCTGTTTATTTAAGACTATGCAGATTAGAAACACCTATTATATATGATGAAAATCAAAAATTTGAGTTTGGTAAAGGTATACAAATAGGAGATGGAATCGATGTAAGCATAATTGCAACAGGAGTGACTGTTTCAGAAGCGATTATTGCAAAAGAAGAATTGTTGAAAAGTGGTATAAATGCACGAGTTATAGATATTCACACAATAAAACCGATTGATAAAGAAATAATAGTAAAAGCAGCAAAAGAAACAAAAAGAATAATTACGGTAGAAGACCACAATATTATTGGCGGTTTAGGAAGTAGCGTATGTGAAGTATTGGCAGAAGAATATCCAGTTAAGGTTGAGAGGATGGGAATACACGATACCTTTGGAAAATCAGGAAATGCGAAAGAATTGATGGAGTATTTTGGAATAACTGCAAATAAAATAATTGACGTGATTATGAAAAAATAAAAACCCAGCACCCCCAAAGGAGGTGCTGGTAAAACCGTCGGAGGAAGGGTGCATCCTGCACCAGATTTAAATAACAATCATCCGTTAGACGGTTTTTATAGGTGTTACGAATCAAGTATAGCATATTTAACATATTATGTCAATAGTTTTTTGAAAAAATTTCACATAGTTTTTTGAAAAAATTTCACATAGCAAAAGGAGGCACGTATGCAAAACTTTTTTATAAATAAAAATCAAATTAAAAACGATACAATAATCATAACTGGTAAAGATGTAAATCATATAAAAAATGTATTAAGGTGTAAGATAGGTGAAAAGCTGGAAATAGGCGTAAATTCATCAAACACAGAAAACAAATACATTGCAAAAATCAACAAAATTGAAGACGAAAAAATAACATGCAAAATTGTAGAAACTTTACAAGTAAACAAAGAAGCAAATATACATATAAACATAATACAAGGCTTGCCAAAAGCAGATAAAATGGAATTAATTATACAAAAATGCACAGAATTAGGGGTAAAAGAAATCACTCCATTAGAATTAAATAGATGCATTGTTAAAATTTCAGAAAAAGATAAGAATAAAAAAATAAACAGGTGGCAGACAATAGCAGAAGTGGCAGCAAAACAATGTGGACGTAATTTAATTCCCAAGGTTAACAACATATATAATTTGAAAAACATATACACATTACTTAAAAATTATGATATAATCTTACTAGCGAACGAAATAGAAAGAGATACCACACTGAAAAGTGCATTAAAACAAGATTTAACAAACAAAAAAATTGCAGTAATTATTGGACCAGAAGGTGGGTTTGAACCTAATGAAATTGAAAATTTAAAGCAACTTGGGGCAAGGTCAATAACATTAGGAAGAAGAATACTTAGAACAGAAACCGTGGCAATGATTATGACGGGAATAATTTTATACGAAAATGATAATTTGTAAAGGAATGATATTATGAAAGAAGGAAAAAGAGTTAATAACAAAGAGAAAAGTCCCAAAATACAAGAAAAGCCTAATAAAAATGCAACCTCAAAAAAACAAAAAGAGCAAGAAATAAAAGAACAAAAACATATAGAAAAAGTATTAAACGAAATAAATCAGCAAATAATATCTTCAAAGAAAATACCACGAAATACGTTAAATGCAATTTTAAAGAAAATTTTCCCTAATCTGCTTATAGGAGTGGGAGTATTGTTATTTTTGACTTTACTTCTATTTGGATATATTAATGTAAGACCAAGTTCTTATGGTGTTGATTTAAAAGTATTTAGTATAATGACCGTACTTTTGGCAATATTTGTTATGGAAAATGCGTATAAAAAAGACAGTGCAATGTGGGTTATGTATGCAATAGAGGTTTTAGTAGTATCATTTTTTGTATTATCATTAACATACATTTATGAATATCAAATATCAATATATCAAAAATATTTATTAATTCCAATAATTATTTTTGCATGTTACTATATAATATCATCTTTTTCAATTCTTGCAGTTGAAGTGAAAAAGTATAGAAAATCTTCAGGTGAAATACAAAAAATATTAAAATAGACTGGACTTATTTTTAATTATGTAGTAAAATTAGTAAATATGAAAAATACGTCCGTTCCTAGAGGTTAGTATATGATTTTTAAAAAAGCTCCTCCAAGCCTCCGAAGATTCCATGGACCTCAATGGGCTGTCGAGTGCTTTTTTAAAAATCATATACTAACCTCTAGGAGCTACTTTAGTTAATATTATTAAAATACGAGGAGGGAAGTATGCAAATATTAAATGTAGGATTTGGAAATATAGTGTTGGTAAATAGAATTATATCTATAGTAAGTCCAGAATCCGCACCATTAAAGAGATTAGTTCAAGAGGCTAAGGACAATAAAACAGCTATAGATGCTACACATGGCAGGAAAACAAGATCTGTGCTAATAATGGATTCAGGGAATGTTATTTTATCTTCTGTCCAACCAGAGACAATAGCATCCAGATTAGAAAGCCAAGTAGGCTACCAAAAAGATGAAAGTGAGGAGGAAACCCAAAATGATGGTTAAACCAAGTGTAACAGATTTATTAAAAATAATTGATAATAGATTTGAATTAGTTATCGTAACCGCTAAAAGAGCGAGGCAAATTGCAGATGGAAGCCCAGTTCTAATAGAAACAGATGAAATTGTTCCAGTAACAATTGCCACAAACGAAGTTGCGCAAGGCAAGGTGACAGTATGTTAGTTATTTTATCAGGTGCTTCTGGTTCAGGTAAAGATACAATAAAAAATGAGTTGTTAAAGAGGGATTCGAATATAACAACTCTTCCTTCGTATACTGATAGGCCAATTAGAGCAACGGATGTAGCTGGAATAACGTACGAATTTGTTTCAACACAAGAATTTGAAAATATGATTAATAATAATGAATTATATGAGTATTCTGTACATCATAATCATTATTATGGTACTTCAAAAGTATTGCTAAATGAAAAATTAGCACAAAACAAGATAATTGTAAAAGATATAGATGTAAATGGTACAGAAAACTTAGAAGATTTGTTAAAGAATGATATCAAAATAGTTACAATTTTTCTTAGGGTTGATAAGCAAGAACTTAGAAGAAGGCTAGAAAGTAGGGAAGACAAGTTAGACGAAAAAGAAATTCAATTAAGGCTAAATAGATTTGATTATGAAGAATCAAAAATAGGCATATATGATTATATAATAAGAAATTATGATTTAGAAAAAACAGTAAACATCGTAATGGAGGTAATAAAAAATGAATGCAAGTAATGTTAAGCTATTGGTAATTGGTGGAATATTAGTGCTTACAATATTTGTAATTTGGTTTTTTAATGGTAGAAATAATAAAAACAATTCTAATGAAAATTTTCCGACTGAAAATCTTGCGTATACAGAAGAAGAAGCTCAAAGCTTTTATAGTAAGAAGATTATAAAATACATAGATACTTTCAAAGGCAGTTTTTTTATGAGCTATCTTGTAGAAAATACCGATAAAAATGGTAAAGTTACAAGTTATAATGAAGAATACAGTGTTGATAGAGATAGTGGAGCAATTAGCATATATGAGGTAGACAGTTTTCAAAGAATTCTTATTAAAGGGCAAACTATGTATTACGTTGATATAAATAACAAAACGGTAACAGTTGTTGATTCTGGTACTGAATTGCAACAGTATGTTGATGATCAGTTTGGAAAAATGTTATTCACTTCATTAAACGATGTAAATCGTGCCTTTTCAACAATGGGTAATGAAGAGGTAAATGGAGTAAACTTTTATTTTGAAGAATATAACATTACAGATAGTACTGCAACAAAAGTAAGATATTATTTTGACGATAATGATAATATTAAATATATGAAAATATTTTATGATAATGGTATTGTGAGTTTATTGACGGTTAACACGATAGATACTCAAATTCATGATAGTAGCTTTACAATTCCAGATGATTATACTTTTATTACGCAAAACTCCTAATTTTTTACAAAATTACAAGTTTATTACAAGATTACAATTTTTTTACAAAATTTAACAAATTATTACAAGAGTGTTTCAATTTTATTAAGATTCGATGTTTTTCAACACAAATGAATTCTTCTATGTTATTATAATGGCATGTGACTGAATTATGAGGTTGCAAATTTTTAATAATAAAATATAGGAGGAATTTTTTAATGAGAGGGAAAAAAGAAAAGAAAAACAAAAAAACTTTATTAGCATTATTAATATTGCTAATAGCAATCGTAGTTATAATGGGGTATGCAATATCATACTTTTCAGATGTTATAACAACAGGTAGTGTAACAGCTACTGCAGGTACATTAGATTTAGTTGCAGGAACGACAACACTTACCAGATATTATACTCAAGATGGAGTTGAAGGACAAGATTCAAGCTCAACAATTACTAACTTAAATCCAGGTGATATTATTGAAGTTAGTGGGACTGTTACAAATGCTGGAAATAAGAGTGCATATTTAAGAGAGTTATTAACAATAACGCTTGGAAATAATTATGCAGGAGCTATTCCAACAGTAACAACAGGATTATCTTGGACAAATGCCGTAGATGTATTTACAATTTATGCAGCTACAGCTACAAATAGTGACATTAGAGATGGTGTAGCTGTGCCAATTGCTACAGGTGTGTCATCAACAAATACCGTTTTAACTTTTACACCAACAACTACAACAATAATTAATGGAAGTGGTACTGGAGCAGAAAGTGAAACTGGTGGAATTGATAGTTATTCTTCAGGATATAAAATTTATTTCAATCCAGCAGCTGATAATGAATATCAACAAGTAGCAGTATCAATTACTGATAAAATTGAAGCAATGCAATATAGAAATAACCCATCTCAAAGTTGGGCAGATCTTACATCAACAGAATTTAGTTTAAATTAACATATAAAATATATTAGAATATACCTTAGCTACTATGGAATATATAGCCATAACGGCTAAGGTATTTCTAAATTGTTTTACATTTTATATTAGATTTTTATTTTAAAAATTTAATATAAAATGTAAAAACTTAGGAGGAATACCGGTGAAAAAACTTGGGAAAATTTTAAGCAATATATTATTAGTTTTTGCTATATTAATATTAGTTTCGACATTATATTTTGTATATACAAACAGAAACAACGAAGAAGGAGCATTCTTTTTTGGTTATAAACCATATATTATTAGAACGGGTTCAATGGAGCCTACAATACAAATTCATGGTATAGTTGTTATAAAAAAATGTGATATTAGCGAAGTAAAAGAAGGAGATATTATTGCATTTATATTACCTAATTCAAATACATATGTATGTCACCGAGCTATACAGATACAAAATGGCGAGATAACTACAAAGGGTGATAACAATGAAACGGCAGATATTGCACCTGTTACAAAAGATAATTTTGTTGGAAAAGAAGTTCTCAAAACTAATGTCTTAGCTTCATTAGAGTTTCAATTTAAGACAACATGGGGAATTATAAAATTAGTTGGACTTATTTTAGCTATAATAATCGTAATTGTTGTTATAAAAATATTATTAAAAAATAAAGAAAATGATGGAAGGCGTTTTAAAAATGGGGGAAAAGAATGAAAAAAATATTATCTTTAATTTTATTATTGTTGCTATACATCATTCCAAGTTTAACATATTATGCTACAGATTATACACTGAATATTCAATATAACGACAAAATACAAATAAATGCTAGTAGTAATATTATTTTTGATGTACAAAACTTTGATCCAGGAGATAAAATTGCTAAAGATATTGTTATTACAAATAGTGGACCTAATCCTGTAGAAGTGTATCTTTATCAAATTTTAGTTTCAGATCCAAATGAGTTATTATCACAAGTAAAATTTTATATTTATGAGACCAATTCTGATGGTTCTATTGTTTCTGTCATTTTTTCAGGAAAGCTTAAAGATATAGTTCAAACATCACTTGGGCAATTCACTACAGGAACTAAAAAAACATATAAAATTGTGATGGAATTTAACTCTAATGCAGGTAATCAGTATCAAGGAGCTACATTTAGTGCCAATTTAGTATTTAGTGTAAAAGGATTAGAAGTTCAAGAAAATCCAGATGTGCCAAATAATACAGTTAATACAAACGATATAAATGATGCAAATAATGCAGTTAATACAAATGAGATAAATGATGCAAATAATACCGTTAATACAAATGAGATAAATAATGCTGTTAATACAAACAATATAAATAATACAAGTAATAATTCTAATACAAATATTTCAAGGAATACCACTGTTTTGGGAGAAAGTGGCGTAGCCACAGAATATTGGCCACCACTTGGAACCCTTAATAATACAGAGACTAATAATAGTGATTCAACACCAACAATTGTATTGGGAAGTAAAGACACTAATAATAGCAATAACAATTGTAATTGTGGTTGTTGTTCTTGTATGGCTTGTAGACTGGTTGGTTATAATTGCTATATTTATTGGTGGCTAATAATTATTCTTTTATTAGTAATTGCTATTCTTGTTGTTTATATTATTAAAATTAAAAGAGAGAAAGAATGATAGATATAATCTTCAAACATAATTTGACCCTTTCTAACATATAAATTAAATTGGACAAACAGAAACGGATTTAGCTTATTCAACAGAAAATGGTATTTTGGTAGTGCCAATAGGATGCTTGAAAGATTAAGAAGAAATTTCAAATTTCAGAGAGGAGTGAGATAATTGCTTTTAACTATAAATTATACTGGTCAAAAAACGCAAGATTTAGGGTACCTTTTACATAAAAATCCTATGCGACCACAAGAATTTGAACTTGGTTACGGCAAGGCATATGTATTTTATCCTGAAGTGTCAGATGAGAGTACTACTGTTGCATTGTTGTTAGATATTAATCCTATTGATTTAGCACGAGGAAAAATAGGTTCGACGGATGGAGGTCTTTTTGACTATGTCAATGATAGACCTTATGTTTGTTCGTCTTTTATGAGTACTGCTATTTCAAAAGTATTTGGTACAGCAATGTCAGGACGTTCAAAAGAAAGACAAGAATTGGTAGATATACCACTTTTTCTAACTGCGAAAATCCACATGTTATTTGCACCTAATCAAAGTATGATTCCAGAAATATTTGAGCCTTTAGGATATTCAATAGAAGTTGAAACCTATCTTAATGATGATAAGTTTCCTGATTGGGGAAATAGTAATTATGTAGATCTAACTTTAAGTGGAACTGTTCGATTGCAAGATTTACTTAATCATTTGTATACATTAATTCCTGTTTTTGATTCTAAGAAACATTATTACATAGCAAATGATGAAATAGAAAAATTATTATCTCACGGCGAAGGATGGTTGAAAGAACACCCTAAATGTGAATATATTACTAGTCGATATTTGAATCGTCGTCGCAGTCTTGTGAACAAGGCGTTACTTCAATTATTGGACGAGCCAGAGAGTGATGAAGATAAAACTGATGAAAAAGAAAAAAAGCCAAACTTGAATCAGACTCGTCTTAAAGCAGTGGTAGATGAAGCTTTATCATCAGGTGCAAGAACAGTAATTGACATGGGTTGTGGTGAAGGAAATTTGACTCGTTTACTAATAAAGGAAAAACAATTTATAAAGGTTGCTGCTTTTGATGTGTCTTTTACATCGCTAGAGAGAGCAAAAAGCAAAATGAAAGTTGATAAACTGCATGAAACTATACAAAACAAGCTGGATTTATTTCAAGGATCACTTACTTATCGCGATAAACGATTTGAAGGTTTTGATTGTGCTTGCGTAGTAGAAGTAATTGAACATATGGATGAATCTAGGTTGTCTGCATTTACACAAATTTTGTTTGGATTTTCAAAGCCTAAAGCTGTTATTATCACAACACCAAATGCTGAATATAATATCAATTATGAAAATATGGAAGAAAATACATTCCGTCATTCTGATCATCGTTTTGAGTGGGATAGAGTACAATTCACAAATTGGGCAGAAGATATTTGCGAAAAATATGGCTATAAAGTTGAGATTAAAGAAATTGGTGATGGTGACGAAGAAAACGGTGCGCCTACACAAATGGGGGTGTTTACATTATGCGAATAGAAATACCGAAATTATCTGTTGTCGCTATGATAGGAGCTTCAGGAAGTGGTAAATCCACATTTGCTAAAAAGTATTTTAAATCTACAGAAATATTATCATCAGATTATTTTAGAGGACTTGTTTCTGATGATGAAAATAATCAAGGTGTTTCTAAAGCTGCTTTTGAAACCCTATACTATGTTGCCGAAAAGCGACTTGAGGCAAGGAAATTAGTGGTTATAGATGCAACTAATGTTCAAAAAAATGACCGTTCACAAATTGTTGAGCTTGCGAGAAAATTCAATGTACTTCCAGTGGCAATTGTATTAAATACACCAGATACTGTTTGCATAGAGCGTAATAGTAATCGTGAAGACAGACAATTTGGGGAACATGTAATTAAGCGTCATTGTATGAATTTGAAGAAATCCCTACGACATTTGAGAAAAGAAGGTTTTAGGTATATTTATATTGTAGATAACCCAGATGAAGAAATAGAAATTATTCGAGTTCCTTCGTGGACAGATAAAAGCGATGAGCATGGTCCTTTTGACATTATAGGTGATGTGCACGGTTGTTTTGATGAGCTTTGCGAATTACTAACTAAATTAGGCTATACATGTGACAGTAGTAACTTTACAGCATCACACCCAGAAGGTCGAAAAGCAATATTTTTGGGAGATCTCTGCGATCGTGGAAATAAAATCCCTGAAACTCTTAAATTAGTTATAAACATGGTTAATGGAGAAGATGCTTTATGTGTTCCTGGTAATCATGATGTTAAATTACTACGTTATTTAAATGGCTCAAGAGTTCAATTGACTCACGGATTAGATATATCTGCTAAACAACTCGAGGAACAGTCAGAAGAATTTATTAATGAAATTAAAATTTTTTTGGACTCACTTATTAGTCATTATGTACTTGATGAAGGCAAATTAGTAGTTGCCCATGCTGGTATGATTGAAAAGTATCAAGGCAAGAGTTCAAGTAGAGTACGAGATTTTGCTTTGTATGGTGATACTACTGGGGAAAGCGATGAATTTGGATTGCCAGTTCGTCTTGATTGGGCAAGCGAGTATCGTGGTAAAGCAAGGGTTGTTTATGGCCACACACCTACTACGGAGGTTTATGCGGTTAACAATACATTTAATATTGATACAGGTTGTGTATTCGGCGGAAAATTATCAGCATACAGATATCCTGAGGGAGAAATTATTAGCGTTGCCGCAAAACAGACATATTGTGAGCCAGTAAAAAACATGAAAGCACCAGAGGAATATACGGATGTTTTAAATATTGCAGACGTTTTAGAAAAAAGATTTATTGAAACCGAACTATATAGAGGTATTAGCATTCGTGAAGAAAATGCAAATGCAGCTATTGAAATTATGAGTCGTTTTGCAGCAGACCCTCATTGGCTAATTTATTTGCCTCCAACTATGTCACCGTGTGAAACATCTGGGTTACCTGACATATTAGAACATCCATTGGAAGCGTTTTCTTACTATCAAAAGCATGGTATAAATTCAGTTGTTTGTGAGCAAAAGCACATGGGTTCTCGTGCTGTAGTGGTAATTTGTAAAGATGCTGAATCAGCCAAAAAACGTTTTCTTGTTAATGATGAAAGCAGCGGAATTATTTATACTCGCACAGGAAGACATTTCTTTGATGACATTGAAATTCAAAATGCTTTGCTTGAAAGATTACGCAGTGCACTTACATTATCTGGATTTTGGGAAGAATTTAAAACAGACTGGGTGTGCTTAGATACTGAGTTAATGCCGTGGTCTGCTAAAGCACAATTACTTTTAGAAAAACAATATGCTCCCACGGGACGAGCAGGCGTATCCGGTCTTACAGATTCCGTAGAATCGTTACAAAAAGCGGTAGTTCTTAGGAAAAATTTGTATGAAGTTGGAAGTGATGTTTCAGGACAAAATACAGATTTGAGTTTAATATTGGCACATTATAATGAACGCTTAGATTCAGTAAAAAAATATGTCGATGCATACCGTCAATACTGCTGGGATATAAAAGATTTGGATGATTATCGCATTGCATCATTTCACATTCTAGCTACTGAAGGTGCGGTTCATACTGATAAAAATCACATATGGCATATGGAAAATATAAAAAAATACATTGCCCATTCTGATTCTATTTTGATGACTACGAACCATATTTTAGTAGATTTAAATGATGAGAAAAGTATTCAACAAGGTGTAGACTGGTGGGAGGAGTTAACTGCAACTGGTGGGGAAGGAATGGTTGTAAAGCCATATGAGTTTATATCAAAATTCAAAGAAGAAATTATACAACCTGCTGTAAAGTGTCGTGGACGCGAGTATTTACGCATAATCTATGGACCGGAATACACAATGTCTGATAAACTTAACCGTTTGAAAAAGAGGTCACTTTCTAGGAAAAGAAGTCTTGCTATGAGAGAATTTATACTAGGTATAGAATCGCTTAGCCGTTTTGTAAAAAATGAGCCACTTTACCGAGTACATGAATGTGTATTTGGAGTGTTAGCACTCGAAAGTGAACCAGTTGATCCAAGGCTATAAAAGTGTTACAGAACATTATACTGCAAATTGAATTAAATGCTATAGGTGGACATTTGCTAAAATTAAAAGAGTTAATTACTGAAAACGAGCCTATAGATAAAATCTTCAAACATAATTTGACCCTTTCTAACATATAAATTAAGTATGTTAGGAGGGGTATTTTTGTGCAAAAAAACAATAAACAATAAGATATTAGTTATTATAACTATGTTTATAGTAGCTTTTGCATGTATTGTGCCATATATTGTATTGGCATCAGATGATATGTATGTGTGGTCAGATAAAAGTGAAAACTTAGTTCAAACAGATACACAAGCTACAACTGAACAAACTGGAAATTTCTTAAATATAACTTCAGGTTCAGCAGTATTAATGGAGCAAAACACAGGTAAGATTTTGTATGAATACAATGCACATGAAAAGCTTAGGCCAGCTAGTGTAACAAAAATAATGACCTTATTATTAATTATGGAAGCAATTGATTCGGGTAAATTAAAATATACGGATAAAATTCCATGTTCGGAAAAGGCTAGAAATATGGGCGGTTCACAAATATGGTTAGATACTACGGAACAATTAACGGTTGACGAAATGTTAAAGGCAATTTGTGTAGTTTCTGCAAATGACTGTACTGTAGCAATGGCAGAATATCTAGCAGGTTCAGAAGAAGCTTTTGTTGCTCAAATGAATGCAAAAGCAAAAGAATTAGGAATGAACGACACCACCTTTAAAAATTGCCACGGACTTGATGAAGATGGACATGTAACTTCAGCATATGATATTGCCCTTATGTCTAGGGAGCTATTATTAAAACATCCTGATATAACAAAATACACAACCATATGGATGGATGAGTTAAGAGATGGGAAATCTCAATTAGTTAATACTAATAAATTGATAAAGACATATCCAGGAGCAACAGGATTGAAAACGGGGTCTACTTCAGTGGCGTTATATAATTTATCTGCAAGTGCAACAAGAAACGATTTAAATTTAATTGCAGTAATTATGAAAGCAGATACAAGTGCTACTCGTTTTGCTGAAGCAACAAAACTTTTAGATTATGGATTTAATACATATACATTTAAAGAATTTGCCAAAGCTGGGGATTTAGTTAAAAACCTTGAAGTAGAAAAAGGCGTAATAAAACATGTAGATGCAGTATTTAAAAATGATGCTGGCAGTTTAGTAGAAAAAGGGCAAGAAAATGGATTAACACAGGATATTATTTTGGATGACGAAGTAATGGCACCAATTGAAAAAGGACAGATACTAGGGCAAACTGTGTATAAATTGAATGGGAAAGTAATAGGTCAGACAGATATTATAGCTAAAGAAAGAGTAAAACGAATGAATTTTATTAATTCGTTATCATATATATTTTGGTTGTGGTTTACACTAAATAGGTAAAATATTTGTTTTAATGTCTGCAAATAACAGAACTGTAGGGGCGAGCATTGCTCGTCCGAGATTAATCAAATTTAATATGCAATATGTAATAGATAATGGGAAGAACGGACAAATATGCAAAAAAAATTTTCTCAAAAAATAATTGACAATGTTATTAATTGGGAACAAGATCGATATTATATATAATCGGACGAGCAATGCTCGCCCCTACAGTTCTGTTATTTCATCAATTATGACAATTTTGTAATATCCCATGAAATGACCCTAGAATTGAGTCCATTTAGTATTGACAAATTTGCAAATTACTAGTATAATCGTAATGTAAAATGATGAAATAAAATTTATATTAATATAAATTTTCCTAAAACGAGAAGGAGGGAACTTTAAAATGGCACAACCAAAAAGAAGATGGTCAAAAGCAAGAACAGGCATGAAAAGGTCTACATGGAAATTAGAAAAGCCAACAATCGCTACTTGTAAACATTGTCATGAACCAGTTATGCCACATAAGGCGTGTAGCAATTGTGGATATTATAATGGAAAAGAAGTAATTGTAAAAAAAGAAGCGTAAAAAATAGTGTCATTCAGAGCTTGACTTCCAAGCTTTGCTTACGAAGGATTTATTTCAATTACTAGATTCTTCGTAAGTAATGCTTTGTAGCAAATCTCAGAGTGAACAAATAAACTGGAGGTGAATGAAATTGTCGAAACCAGTTGTTGCAATAATTGGCAGACCAAATGTAGGGAAATCAACGTTTTTTAACTATATTGTTGGGCAAAGAATTTCAATTGTTGAAGACTCACCAGGAGTTACTAGAGATAGAATATATGCAGAAGCTTCATGGAAAGATAGGACATTCACACTCATTGATACTGGTGGAATAGAACCTGAAACAGATGATGTAATTGTTTCCCAAATGAAAGTTCAAGCCGAAATTGCAATAGATTTAGCAGATGTTATTGTTTTTATGACAGATACAAAACAAGGTGTAACTGCAGCAGACAAAGAAATTGCATTAATGCTAAAAAAATCAAAAAAACCAATAGTTTTGTTGTGTAATAAAGCTGATAATTTTGGGGCAACATCACCAGAAGTATATGAATTTTATAACTTAGGGTTGGGTACACCATATCCAGTTTCTAGCACAAATGCAATAGGAATAGGCGATGCACTTGATGCAATATATGAAAACTTACCCAAAGTCGATGAAGAAAACTTCGAAGAAGAAACGGTAAAGGTCGCAATAATTGGAAAGCCTAATGTAGGAAAATCTTCGTTAGTAAATAAAATTCTAGGTGAAGAAAGAGTAATTGTAAGCGAAATTGCTGGAACTACAAGAGATGCCATAGATTCATATTTTGAAAATAAACATGGTAAATATGTTTTTATTGATACCGCTGGTGTTAGAAGAAAAAGCAAAGTAACAGCAAATATTGAGAAATATAGTATCATGCGAACACTCCTTGCCATTGAAAGATCAGATGTATGCTTATTATTAATAGATGCAACGGAAGGAGTAACAGAGCAGGACACTAAAATTGCAGGTGAAGCACACGAAGCAGGGAAGGGCATAATAATAGTTATAAATAAATGGGATATCGCCCAAAAAGAAACTGGAACATTAGAAAAATACAAAAAACAAGTATATTCAAAATTAGCCTATTTAACATATGCACCAATGATATTTATATCAGCATTAACGGGTCAAAGGGTGGAAAAACTTTTTGAAATGATAAACGAAGTTAATAAACAAAATAGCTTAAGAATTTCAACCTCAGTAGTTAACGAAGTAATTAACGAAGCAATATCAATAGTACAACCACCTACAGATAAAGGAAAGAGACTAAAAATTTTGTACGGTACACAAGCTAGTACAAAGCCACCAACATTTGTTATATTCGTAAATAATAAAACATTATTTCATTTTTCATATGAACGTTATTTAATCAATCAATTTAGAAACAATTTTGGCATGCAAGGAACCCCAATAAGGGTAGTTGTAAAAGAAAAATAAAGTAGGGATTAGATTTTATGTCTGTCCCAGAAAAAGGAGAAAAATAACATGGTATATTTAGTAGTGATATTAATAGCATATTGTTTAGGAAGTATAAGTTTTTCAGTAATTTTAGGTAAAAAATTAGCAGGAGTGGATGTAAGAAGTGAAGGAAGTAAAAGTGCAGGAACAACTAACGTTCTAAGAATTGTAGGGAAACAAGCTGCCGCAATCACATTGATTTGTGATATTTTAAAAGGAGTTGTAGCTGTTTTAATAGCAGTGTTATTTGTAAAAATTAATACAAATATAAATGGTTCATTATTAGTTCAATATGCTGCTGTAGCAGTTATATTAGGACATACATTTCCAGTATTTTTTGGATTCAAAGGTGGAAAGGGAGTAGCAACAGCTCTTGGAGTAATTTTAACCATGAATTGGGAAATAGGACTGATTTGTTTAGTATTTGGATTATTATTAATAATATTAACCAGAATGGTTTCAGTAGGGTCATTAGGAGCAGCAATATTATTTCCAGTATTAGTGATATTTTTACCAAGTCATTTTATAGTAGCAGGTTCATATTATATAGTAAGTGCAATAATAATAGCAATTTTAGTTATATATAATCATAGAGCTAATATACAAAGATTGACGGCTGGCACAGAAAATAAATTAAGTTTTAAGAAAAAATAGGAGAAAAATGGCATGAGAAAGATAGGAATTATAGGTGCTGGCACTTGGGGAATGGCATTGGCCATATATTTAGCTAATTTAGGTAATGAGGTAAAAGTATGGTCTAATACTGAAGAAGAAAAAGATATTATCAACAATGAAAAAAGATGCAAAAATTTACCAAAAGCAATTGTACCTAAAAAAGTTCTTGCAACAACAAGTTATAAAGAAGCAATAGAAGGGACAGAGATTATTTTGCATGTAACGCCTTCAAAATTTGTTAGAGAAAATGTTGTAAAATATAAACAATTTGTCACAAATCAGCCTATTGTAATGTGTTCAAAAGGATTTGAATCTTCAACATTATGTACATTAGCTGAAGTTTTAGAAGAAGAACTACCAAGAAATAAAATTGGAGTATTATCTGGACCGAGTCATGCAGAAGAAGTGAGCCTAAATGTTCCGACAGCAATTGTTGCCGCTTCAAAAGATGGTGAACTTTTAAAAATGATGCAAGAAATATTTATGAGTAAACATTTAAGAATATATATTAGTAGAGATGTAAAAGGAGTAGAACTTGGTGGAGCATTGAAAAATATTATTGCATTCTGTGCTGGTGCTGTAGCAGGGTTAGGGATGGGTGACAATACATTTGCAGCACTAATTACTAGAGGATTAGCTGAAATTTCAAGATTAGGAGTGGAACTTGGCGGGGCACAATCAACATTTTATGGATTAGCTGGATTAGGTGATCTTATTGTAACTTGTATGAGTGAGCATAGTAGAAATAGAAGAGCAGGAGTTCTAATTGGACAAGGTAAGACACTTGAAGAAACCAGGCAAATTGTTGGTATGACAATAGAAAGTATAGACAATATTGAAATAGCATATAGGCTTGCGAAAAAATATAACGTCAATGTTCCTATTATAGATACGGTTTATGATGTTTTATATAATAACTTAGAACCAAAAAAAGCAGTAGAAAAACTTATGACTCGTGAACCAAAGACGGAGTAAAAGTTTTATAAAGACTAATAAGGATACCTTTCGAATAGATACCTTATTATTTTTTCGCCATTTTGATTTGTAATATTTATATAAATACCTTCGTCAATACTAATCCACATATTTATATGATATTTATCATTATTTTCTAAAAAAACGCCGATTAAATCTACCATTTCTACTGGGTTATAATATTCCTTTGACCATGTTTTTGTTTTTGGGATATTAGTTGTATTAAAATATTTTTCTAAAAACATGCTAATATCGCTATTTTCTACGCTATATAAATTTATTGTATTTTGCAAAACATTCACCTCACACAATAATAGTATAAATTTAAAAAAATTTAGTATGCGTTAAAAAAAACGGTAAATTTTACATTTTATTGAAAAAGTGTTATAATAATAGGTATAGGCAATAAACCTTTAACTTAAACACGAGGTGTTATATGGAAAGGCAAATGAGTAGGAAACAGTATGAAGATTTTTACAAGGCGTTTTCTTTTTTTGTATCCGAATTTGATGTTCGGAAATCTGGGATAACGCGAAATAGGCCAAACAGAGTTTGGTTTCGTAAATTTTTCAAAAAGAAAGACGGAAATTTTGTACTATTAAGTGGAGGTTTTGTGCTGAAATCTACGCAGATATTATACAACATTTTCGATGTTATGAAGCATCAAAGCATTGAAGCTGGCACGACAGAATCCACGATGTATGAGGCCATGAAAAGGGCTCATGCAAACATGCAACACTTCGTAAACAGCCTGGAGTAATACCAGGCTGTACTTTTTTATGCAGGGCCATTTCATCAATTATGACAAAATTGTAATATTCGATGAAATTACCCTACTTTTTTGAATAAATTTTGATGTTGCAAATGTAGGTAAGGGTAAGAGTATAAAGTAGTTAAAAATAAATTTCGACAGAATAAAAGGCTTGAAATGAGGTGCTTTGTAAAAAAAGGCAGAAAAAAAACAAAAAATACGACTAAAGCATAAAAAAACAGGCAAAGCCGTTGATAAATCAACAAAAGTTCGATATAATAAGGTTATGCAAAACCAATATCGAAGG
>Ga0123354_10000125_pt1 | contig 57784 bp, 29 predicted proteins | sample TergutLab28metaG_2_FD_97872 | JGI IMG/M metagenome (GOLD analysis project Ga0123354, IMG submission 97872) | Labiotermes labralis P4 segment gut microbial communities from Petit-Saut dam, French Guiana - Lab288 P4 | ecosystem: Host-associated > Arthropoda: Insects > Digestive system > Gut ... | reverse complement strand
TTAAGTGGTATTTGTTAATAATAACTCCATTTTTCCCACATAAAAGGCGTCCGGATGGGGGTGTTTGAGAAAAAAAAAAAAAAAATTAAAGCTTTGTGTAAGGGGGGGGGGGGGGGGTTTCTGGAATATCAGAGCTGATATTTGTACCTGACAAACGATTATTTTAAGAAAGTTTTCTATTTATTTCATAGGCAGCACAAAATAGTCTCTCTTATTCGACATGACCCAACATTTCAGCTAAGCAGTCTCTTAATCCTGCCGTTATATACCACCTGTGTATTTGTGGCGTCTGTTACATGTAATGTCATCAGAGAAGCGCGCTGTAGCTTCTGAATCCGTATATGTATTGATGCATTTCACTTACCGGTCTACTAATGTGTAAAAATTTTTGACAGAGTGCAGCCTCGATTCTCCGAGTCCCGATTTTTCGAGGTTCCGTTTAGACTAATCTGATGGCTTAAAAACATTTCTGCTTCTTAAACGAGAGGGAAGGATTTGATTTATTATGTTGTACCTGGACGGTGTCTATTCTATTAACATTCTGCTGTGGTACTGCTGTATATATAGAGAGTCTAATGTGATGTTACGTAGACCTAAACAGTACGTGTTTACACAGCGTCTATATTACACTATATGAGTAATCATATATTATAAATCATCAAAATTCGTGTAATCTGTCAAGGTTTAACTTTATCGTGTAAGTAATAACATATTCAGTATGTGACTATTATTCTTGCCAGAACATTTTCAGAATGAAAGTTCTTTTATTCCCCCTAACTGCATCACATAATACGTTACTGCACTTTTCTTAATAGCTAAGATTTTTGCTTGCAATTCTTTAGACTGACAGGATGTGTCCTTAACCATTTATTCTTAGAGTTAATCAATTAATCAATTTCAATAAACAGCCGCTTCTTATCACAAGGTGTGCCGAGGCTTCAAAGAACCTCTCTATTTTTTCATCTACTCTGATGGCTTACCGAAGAGGTTACTCTGAAATGTCCAAGCATTTCTATCACAGTACGCGGTCTCACATTCAAGTAAACTGTAGTCTTTATACTACATATTATTCTTCTTCTTTTCCTGTTGCAGTGTGGGAGATATAAACGTCCTCCCGAATAAATTACACACGCTTTCTAGCAAAAAGACCCACAATCCAAAGTTAATAATTCATTGCATATTGCGGAGTACAGCATTAGAACATTATATGGCAATTTCCTCGTATGGATATGGATTATTTCCAAAAGAAATGAAATAGTTCCACCAATGTAGGTACTTTACTTTCTCTGAAAGCTTTCAGTGAACCTGGCCTGCATTCGGTTTTAAAATTCCGACAGTCGTAAAGATAATTATGTTGGATAAGTGGGTATTGGAGTAGCCTCACTTGGTTTGCATTTATGCGCAAAATTATTGTGTCATCTATGACTTGCTTACTACGTACTCTTCCTACACAACTGGTAGTAAATAACTTACTTACATCCTGACAATTCCTTAATAAGTATACGAAGTGTGAAGTTCTCACAGCTGTTTGTATGAAGATCGAATTCTTCTGATATATATGACGCCGTGTCGTTTAGTAAAAAACTGCCGATATTACAACGAAATTCTGCATAAAATGTCGACATAGTATCTCGAATAGCACACGACAGCCCCCTTCCAAATTTCTTCGACTTCACCAATCTTCATTCACCTTAATTATTCGACTCTGATGAGTTTTAAAAGACTCGATGTAGGCTCACGTAATCACGAAAACACCAAAATAAGCTACAGATTTTATCCTAGCTTTTTTTAATTTCTTTGGTCTAGATCTCCTGCGGCCTGTGATAGCATCACGACAGCTTGATTTATTGCCGATTACGTGTTGTTGACAGTGCAACAAAGCGTTTATGAATAACAAACTGCTTGTCATTTAAAACGCTCACTTCGATCGTATTAATTTAAAGGTACTCAGGATTTTGGTGCAGTATTGTTAAGCAGTCATTTATCAGTGTTTGGATCGACAAAGCTTCCTCTAGCTTCAGAAAATAACTGAGCGGAACGATTAAACCGCACGTCATGTAGGAACTAGGAAGGAAAAGATAATACCCATTTTTTGACATTTTGTTGACCGTGCGTCTCAGTATATTTATCTCAGTATTTAACCAACATGATGCACAAAATATGAAACATATTTTGTGCATCAAGTTGGTTAAATACTAAGATAAAAATAATACCCATGTAATAAAATATAAACTCTCACATGCATGAACAAAAATATTGTCAAAAGTTATTCGTCATGCTGACAGGTACGAATAATTTTAAATTTATAAAGTGTGCAATTGTTGCAAACGCCATTTCCTTAAACATTTAATGCACAGCAATATTTACGTGTATCACTGACTTTGATAAAGGAAGATTCCATTTTGTCAACAGAGTGTATGTATTTGTTTCTAGTTAATTCGAGAAAAACATTATTTCCCAAAAACTTTCTAACGGATTGGTCTTTGTGATGAAGCTTACGTGTGAGAAAACATCTGCATATTTATTATGTTCGATAATTCAAATAAAGATTTTAAACCGCTTACCAAATTGCTCGTTATTTACTAAGTTGAATTTCGTATCTGATAAATCATTTTTATGAACTTGTTGTTGAAATGTATCAGTCGTACTCCCTGAGGAAAGTCCTTTTACGGCCGAAACGTGTCGGAGAGATATGGTGTTAAGAAATTGGCGCTGATAATATACGCGTGCACTAGTCGGTCTTTATTTTAAATAGTAATATTAGTGCAAGGATTTGAAGAGGATAAAATGCCCTCAGAGAGGTAATCCAATGCAGATGTTAGCATTGTTGCTTATATTGGTGTTAAGGGCGAATGGGACTGTAAGTTATGGAAGTGGAGTGACACACAGAGGAATGCTAGTTTGATCAAATGGGTCTGAAAACGTAACTGCAAATGTTGCAAAAGCAGAGAGATGGGTACCAGCTGCTGATTATGATGAGGATCAAGAAACATCTTGTAGTTTCGCTTGATATGTGCAAAGAAAACGTATTTCATTAATTAACCCTCATTGAATGGAGGTCTTGGCATGAGTATGAGTAACTTGTGGGCTTTTTTTAATTTCTTTCTTTTCGTTCTTTCTTTCTTATTCTGACTTCTTTCTACCTAGTCGCTGTAAATATGTTGAAGGTAAAGCAATCTCTTTACAATCCTGGACAGGCCCCGAGGGTTCCAGGAGGTTGAGGTTCCCAGATTTCCACTGTAAATAGAGAAGGTCATTTTTACACCTTGCCACAGGACTCCTCTGGACGAAGGATAAGCCCGTCGCAGAGACCTGTGTCTGACAGCACAAAATAATCACGAGAGACAGAATTCCATGTCCGCGGCGGAATTCGAAGCCGCAATCCAGGCAAGCGAGTGCCTGCAGACCCACTCCTTAGACCGCGCGCCCACTGGTGTCGGAGTTACTTCTTTCACATGACGCAAAAATTGGAGTGCACAGAGTGGATTTTAACAGTGTGTGTCAGCTTATTTTATCATATGCGATTCTCATGAAGGTATTTTGATTCAGGTTTATACTTAAGATTTTCCATGACAACGAACATCTTAACCGACAAATAAAGTATTTTCTGTCGTTAAGGGCAAACCTTATACAAGGATCCGTAGGTGGATATATTTATTTGCCTTAAGGTCTACAGCATTTTAGGCCAATAACAAAATAATATTCTAGGAATACTTGCTGCAGTTAAGCGCAGAAATTTCAGATGTTTCAACTTGTGACCTTCTCTCTAAAGACATCAAGGAAGCCATAGAAGTCTCTGTGTGTAGGTTAGGTTCAGAAACTAAAGGAAGAACATGAGTTCAAATTTATGAGAACAGAGCACTAGGGATATTATCTGGAGGGAAGAGGAAGTAACGTGAGGCTGGAGGAAATTAAGTAAGTATGAGCTTCTTAAATTGTAGTCTTTACCAGGTACAAGTAGGGTGATAAAAACTAAGATGAAGAGATAAGTGAGGATTACAACAAACATGACACAGGTATATGAAATTTTAGTCTAATTAATGAAGAGAAGATAAGACAGCTGTGTGGAAATTGTGCGTTAAAGGTCATGGCGATATTGAAATGGATCTTAAAGAACTGGTGGTAAAGTTAATTGGTTTGTTCATCTGGTTCGTAATAGGCCCCAGTATTGGGTTCGTGTACACAGGGTTATGAACTCTTTGTTTCCACACGAACCCGGGATTACCTTGAAAGATATTAGCTTCTTAAAGTGGACTCTGCTCCAGGAGTTTGTAATTTTACGACTTAATGTGATAAAGAAATTTATAATGGGTTTTTGTGGATAGAGTGATTAAACGTGCCGTAGAATGTCAGATTTAGTGCTAAACGTGATTATTATTGTTGTTGTTAATTAAAAGTCGTATCAGAACCGAAAAATAATCGAACAAATTTCTCTGGCATAATAGTATAAACAAAAAACTAGATGCAACAATAAAAATTTATTAGTAATTTCAATCCGCTCGACATGTCGAGCTGATTGAAATTACTAATAAATTTTTATTGTTGCATCTAGTTGTTTGTTTATACTATTGTATCAGTGATGCACGATCACATAAACATCAGATTTCTCTGCACCTTGAACGTTAGCATAACGGCATATAGGGGTATGGAAATTATAGTCGTTCTTACTTTTGGAAGTAGAGAGTATTGTGTAGTTCGGTTCACGTTGCTTTCGTTTCATCCACGTTGATTCATACCCTGGTATCTGTCTCATTGCAACTACTCTGAACATTTTGAGACACAGTGAAATTTATTGCTATGCCAAAAATGAAACCTTTATTGTTAGGTCCGTAGCAAATTGAAGATTCAAGTCTTCTGAGATGTTAACACAGTGTTGGCTGGTAAATAAACACCAATGATTCGGTGGATCGTGTGCCACTTTTTGGGGGGTTTGCAGCTCAAGAAGTGTATTTATCAACAGTCCACGAAAAGAAAGGGAAAGAAATATTTTGAAACGTAAAAGCTAGGATAACTCGTTCCCAGTGTACATTTGGTAACGGGATGGGTTATAAGGTGACTCGTGGTTACATTTTAGGAAGGTATCAGAAATTATACTCCATTGCGTCCAGGAGGAACATAGGGCCTATCCGTCCTTCTAGTACATGGATAGCGAGCGTACTACTCGAGAGTGATGCAAGCAGGGCGTGGAGCTAATCATCATCATCATTATCATCCAACACCGATGTTAAACGTTATATTAGCTATACTTCTGTTTCCGCGTATGCCTTTGTGACTTACACAAGAAGAAATTCAGCTTCCTATTTGAAGACCTCTCATTAATTCTGAAGTTCTATGCTTAAAAAACAGATACCGTGTTGCTACGAAAAGCTGGAATACACTTAATAGGCTACGTGGTCATAACTCAAGAAACCATAAAAATGTAACCAGTGACGTAGTACCTTGTATTCCATCTGCATCTGTCACGCAAGACGCTAAAGTGGGCGTAGACTGCCTCACTGTTGAGGATTCTAGACCACACCCACACACACACAGCCGTTAGGACTCCTCTGAAAGAATGAACGCAGGGGCCGCTTCCTATGCAACACACAAGAGGCAACAACCATGCCCACTGCGGGATTCGAATGTGCCCTCCCAGCGGCTTCAGACAGACGCTTTAAACTGGGATCAATAGCATCTTATTATTATAAAGTTTACTTACAATGAGATGTCATTTTATTTCCGCTTTTACCTAGACTAAATAAACGTCCGTTGAAGACTGAAAGGGAGTATTTAACATTTATCATTCCTAGCTTAGTTTGCTTAAATTTTTATTCCAGGCGTTTTCATTGTAGGCCTCTAGGGACACGCTGAATTTGCATTTCACTAACTATGCTTGCTTTTTATCTCCGTACCACAAAACTGGAACCGGCTTTACCGACCGAGGCATAGGTACGTTTTACTACACGATAATGCTGTCATCTCGCGGCCCTCTTCTTAACTTGGTCCATAACCCTGCAATGCACATACTCACGCACACACATCTCTATGAAGAATCATAACCAGTGTCTGATTACGTGTGTAAATTCGAGGAATGCAAGCATGCAGTTTGTTAATTTGTTAAGGGACAGTCAACCTGTGACAATATATATGAGGTCAGATTGAAATAGACGCATGCTAGACTGAAGATATGTGCCTGACAAACGACCTCGTACACGGGTACACTGCATTATGTTGCAGTTCATGAGCGAGCTTACCAGATGTAGTCGAACTGCAGCTATCCACGAGCAAAGTGTCTTTTTCTGCAGTCACTGGCATAGCCATCAGCACGTAAATTAAGGAGGACATTGGAATTTGTCTCAGACTGGAGATATAGCATTATTGTTTTCATTACAACTGGCTGCAGAATTTAATGTACAATAGCATATTTTGGTAACTTAATTGGAGTAATTTTAAAAAAGAAGCGTTTGAAGGTGGTGCTTAACAATGAAGATTGTTGTCGTCTGTGATGTTATGTACTCTGATATAAGAAAGAAAGTTTCAAAAAACTCGCCCAACCTCTTTCCACGCTTGAAAATGGGGACAGCGGATTGTCCGGAAAGTTGCATTTGACTGCCACAATGTATGGAGTAATAAATATCCCAGCGTCACATTCACTGTCTTGAGAAACTTATAACCTAAATGTACAAGAAAAAACAATTTTTCTCTATGATATTCTGGAAATCACACAATTTAACGCCAATTTCAAAAGAAATGTTTGTGAATTTTTCGGTGTTGAGAATTTGGGGTATATATATATATATATATATATATATATATATGTGTGTGTGTGTGTGTGTGTGTGTGTGTGTGTGTGCGCAGAGACTATTACGACTACCAGAGTTCTGGTGTGTGACACCGCATGGTTTGAAAATAAAATACCTGCGATAGAAGCTTTCTTACTGAATTTATTTTTGTGTTCAGAATCGCCACCTAACAAGGATACTGAATGTTCCTTATGTTTATTGCAAAATGCTTAGGTCGAGTTCCTTGGCCATCATCGAGTAGTCGCAAAATTCACATACAAAAAGAAGGTATATTTTCAGTAATATTCCTTTCATGTTTCTGTACTTGTTAATGAGATTAGCTGGCTAACAGAAATGAATTTAAGTGCCATAATTCCGTTGTGTTTGTGTTCAGACAAATTTATGTGTACCCTCAGAATGTGGCAACTAAAAAGAACGCTCTATATTATTTATGTTTTCTGCAACATGTTTAGGTCCATTTTTATGGCCATCATCTTGCAATTTATCAATTATAAATCTTTATGTGCTATAATTCTATTGTCTTCCTCGGCAGTGTGACAGAAAAAAAATCCTTATCTTCCGACATTTTTCCAGATCGAGACAAGGGTTTTAGATTAATTAATTAAAACACAGGCAATAGTGAGATCGAAATGTGTCTTGTCATGAATTTCTATCTGTTGGTTCAGAAGTTATTAACAGGAAAGGAGCGGAAGGAAATATACTGGCCTGTGCAGAGTATGACATCATAGTCCGTTGTAAATCCTACTCAAATCACATGAGGATTAGCGTAAACTGTAAAATTTGTATACATTCTTCAACTAATTCTATTCATGTGAACCAGTTTGATAAGCTTACAATTACCCATTAAAGAAGGAAAGTCCTCTAAAAAAACCGGTAGTTCATTTCCTGTTTAAGTAACTCAGATCTACACAACTTATGCACATTACTTTATTTTAAAACTTGTCTGTCATATGCACACAGTTTTCCTGTTTGTTCTGGTGTCTCTGGTGTTTATACTGCAACACTCTTACATATCCCAATGTCTCTTCTGTTTCTTCCTCCAAATGCGACTGCCCTAGTAATATTTTTGACACAGTGTGAATTATGCAGTTCCTCGTTGTGAATTTTGCTTCAGGTTCCCTCAAAATTTAATATGATATTTGAGATTTAAACGTGGGTCACTGTTCCAGATTGCACTCTTCTGGCTGTGACTTCGTGTGCTTTAGTACGTACGCACAAATAATTCGGACAAACAGGCTGCTTGTCATAAGCGCAACTTGGCTAATAATACTGGGAGTTGCAGGGGCGAAATCGGCTATGGGTATTATAGTTAAGTCAGGGAGTCCGTTTAGAAAGAGGAGTAAGATTGGTTGGAACCAGTCTTTAATACACATACACCTCTTTCCCCACTGCCACCCCAAATTTTTATATTTGTCTTTCTTTAACTCAGTAGCCAAAAAATATTAATAGTTCGACAAAATATTTGGGGGCACATGCCCCCTTCCCCCCGGCTTAAACCTATGCTGTCTGTATCTGATATCATGTTTCACTGAAACTACACAACTTCCCATTGAGCTATAGAGTTTGCACGTAATTGATATTACACAAAATACGATGACAAAAAAATTGTTAAAATATCAGGATTCGAAACCTGGACATTTGTGACATATAGTCTACATAAGATTGTCTATATTATTGTCCTAATTCGGCACGTATTTTGCCGAGGACATTGCCTGAACCTTCACTTCTGTACGCTATACTCCGTGCCCAGTAAAATATATCTTGCCTCTTTTTACGAAACCTTAAACTGGCAGACACAAAACACACATAACTTTCACAACTAAGGATAAAGCAGTTCATCAGAAGTTCTCTGTAAATTTGTTGTAGTTATTTATCTTCGTTTCCTCTTCACGGTACATCCTCACCTGTGAACAACACCTACACGTTTCTGCTTCCACGAAACTTAAGGCATTGAATTGCGAAATGTTTTCTGTGCCGCTGAACCAATCCATTAATTTTGTTGCCAGCGTCAAGAATCGACAGACAGAAAATGTTAGGATTTACTACACGAGGACGAAAGAAGATTTCTGAAAAAGACATTTCCTCCGATTCAAACTCAGTCTATTCCAGTGCTGTTCAAAAGGTAAGTTTCTTTATTTATGTGTTGCTTATTTAACAACATTGCCATCTTGAATTGATTTATCTTAACCATGTTCCTGTTACGTATTACATGCTAAGCAACACCAAAGCATACTTATTAACAATATAAGACTACTTGTGTATTTACACTATTGCTTGTTGCAGTTAATTCCGTAGAAAATCATCAGGGAGGCATAAAAATTTACATACAGAGACATTGAATCTCATACAGCTTATTCGGATTATTTATAAAATATGATAAAAAGAATTAGGTAAAATTGTCATGAGAAAGATTAGTGTCCACTTCATGTACTTTTCCATGCATTGTGTTTAGAAAAAACGTGGGAGTGCTGAGTATCAATCAGGGGCAGGCAGTATCTTGTGCATGATTGCACGGCTAACTGAATAATCAGGAATTTGCTACGAAACTGTATTTTTGTTGTGTGTTAGACGATAATCCACATGTAAAATTAACAGAGCTATTCAGTAGCTTTGTACTTCCAGTAAGAAAACTGTGCATGAATCTCTAAAATTATGCGGGTAGATCTGGAAAATTTAATGTTTTGTTGACCGTGCATCGTGATATCAGTATAACATGAACCAACAAGAAGCACTATTTTCCATTAATTTATTTCAATAATATGCCTCTACATGTTTCGAGTAGGCTTGCTGCTCATCATCAGGAGGGTTAACTCTCTATAAACAGGAATTGGTATAGTCATGTATTATTTTGACTAGCTGCTGGCAGCAGGCAGTCAACATAACGCATGACTAAACCAATTGCTGTTTATACAGAGTTGACCTTCCTGATGATGAGCAGCAAGGCTAATCGAAACATGCAGAAGATTACTATTGAAATAAATTAATAGAAAGTAGTGCATCTTGTTGGTTCATATTATACGGATAGATATGGCAGTTATTGACTGGCCTACGTGATAAGTGCCATTTTATTAGTGTATGATCCTAGGTTAGGTGAGACCACCTTAATTAGGAGCAAGTGAAGTCAGTGATGCGTAAACATGGTTTTGTTAGAAAGAATATCTTAATACACTTTGTTTAATATTTTGGGATTTGCGATCCTTCGGAATCCTTTTCCTCACTTTCCTGTAATATTTTACTTAGAATGTAGATTATGCTGTAAAACGATTAGCAATTCGCGTTTCCCAAACCTTTAAAGAATGACAGTAATTTGGTCTATATAAAACTTCACGTTGTATAAGAAATAATGTTTGGTAACGACAAATGAAATACCATGCTATAGAGCAATGCTTTTACCCTCACGTGTCTTAACCTTAAAGGCAGGAGTGTCCACACACAATAACTTATTTTTTTAAAATCTCTGAACATGTAAGAGTCTTTATTTTAGTAATTAACCCACTTGATGCACATAATTTTTTGTTTTACAATAAGTTTTATTTCATGCCTCTACATGTTTCGAGCACCATGTGCTCGAAACATGTAGAGGCATGAAATAAAACTTATTGTAAAACAAAAAATTGTGTGCATCAAGTTGGTTATTTACTAAGATAAACATACTGAGATACACGGTCAGCAAAACATCAAAATGAAAGGGTCTGCTTATGAATATACGTCCTGTAGGTTAAGTCACTGTTTACACATAATTTTAAATTTGTGACAGTAGCTGTTTTGTTTTGTTGAATTCTTTTCATGTTTATGAAGTAAATTTGCTGTCCAAACTGACCCAGTTTACTCCATAGTCTACAAGTTAGAAGCCAAAATTACGATTTTAGTGGGTACGGCTCTCTTGCTTAATACTAAGATGCAGTACTTTTATTTATGTATTTATCACTAGGGGATGAATAATTTTTCTTAGAAATTTACTAAATTTTTTAAACATTGAATTCATTACAACAAAGACACTGCAAGTGGCCTACAGTGTATATCTTCGAACAAATATGATGATAAGTTTATAACATGTGAGGCTCAGTGTAGAAAAAACTGCATTTGATTAACCTGGCAAACAGCACCGACATTTGTCATAAGGGATTATCAAAATTCACAAAAATAATCTGTACTTGGAAACAAATGTGAACCTTCGACATATCGAATACGAAACGGAGTGGAACCACTTACTTAAAAGACCATAGTGAAAAGATGACCTACATGAGAGGTCTAAGGTCACTGCGGTGTCTATGAAGTCTTCTCGGTAGACGCAAGTTCGGTTAATAAATAACCTAACGCGATGGCTGTAATGGGTCCTACCCAGACCAAGACTGAACTGCTTACACACTGAATTTTGAAACAGTAAACCCGCCCGAAAGGTCTGCAAATATTTACCGATCAAAACAGCGACAAGTCTCTGCAGATTTGAATTTCTACGTGGAAGAGGTTTATAATGCTTAGAAGAACTTCTCTTTCGGGCGAATTAGTATGGCAAACCAATCCAATTTCAATTTGAAGCTGGACGAGTTCCACGGTTGGTTCTAATAGTTTTCCTAGATGCTTTTACACCCGTCAAATTGAAACTCTTAAAACTAAAGTCGAACAAAACACTAGCTTCGAAACTATTCCTATGCAGCAACGTTTGTAATAAAAAAGGATACTTTTGACTTATTCCGTGACTTTTGTTTAAGTCTGCACTAAATATAATGCGATTTTGGAATAAACATACTTGTAATAGGCCTTATTTCGTTTTAGGACATTAAATATGCCATGAAATGATGTGTACCTGCGTCTTCCGCGTGTCAGATTCTTGTTTTAGAGAATCGGGTGGAGTTACACTGTATGATAACAAGGAATAGAGTAAGAAAACCAAATTTAAATTGAAAGAAAACTCGAAGAATTTATAATCCCTGTATGCATTCCCCTTACGTGGTCGTAAGTAGCTTTCGTTTGCTCTTACCGTCAGTAATATAGGTAGATCTGAGTGAAAAAGAGTAAGTTAAAATAAAATGAACTCTTATGCCAAGCCAACTCACTGTAAACAGATTTCGTTATAAATACTGGTATGGGTTTAGCGTTAAAAAGTAACAGTAAGTTGGGCTCTGCTTGTTTAAATAATTCCTTATGAAGGCATTAAATCAGTACCAAGTTTAGGTGAGAGATAAGCTTCACCTCCGGGCTGCCTTACTCCTGAGGAATGAACACTTGTTAACTATTGAACAGGAGGCTAGTTAGGCCCCAGTTTCGGCCTGGACACCTTCAGGAAGTTAAAAGTCATTGTACCTACCGGGTATCTAAGGAAAATTACTCGGTCGTGCGGACATTCTTACTTATCAACAAGTAATTGTACAATTCTGTACATTGAAATGAATATTTGTTGAGTTTTATCTGGATTACAGAACCAATTTTCTCTGACCCATTTTCTTTTCAAGATGTTTTCCGTTTAGGAAGACATTTCTCTCTGGTCAAGTCGGACATGATGGTTCAGTTCGCTTAATGTAAGAAAATAGTGTCCAACAACTCGTATCACAAATCTCAAAGGCAGAAGATAAGAAAGATACAGACCATAAAAATACAGCAATAAATGCAGAACTTAGAGAAAACCGGAGAGATTTTGAAAGCTATTTCCAAACTTTAGGTAACTCTTGTTCTTTAAAAGCATAAATTTCACAGTAAATTTAATCATATTCCAGTTCGACAAACTTCGATATTTTGGGTATATGACCAACTAGGGTAAATGACCAAATTGATTCACAATTACGTTGTATAATACGTTTATTATTATAATAATCCTCTACATTTTTCGACCAACTCTGTACTCATTATCAGGAGTTCAAATTTTATTAATACAGCATCTGGTATAATACAGTTTGCAACCTGCACACCGGACGGTCACTTACAGAGAGTACTATAACAGATGTTGTATTAATACAATTTGAACTCCTGATGATGAGCACAGAGTTGGTCGAAACATGTAGAGGATTATTATAATAATAAACATATTATACAACGTAATTGTGCTTCACGTTAGTCATTTACCCAGAGTCGTACCAGAATGCACGGCGAGCAAAACATAAAATTCGATATTTTGTTCTGCAGTAAAAATTACTTATTTCGTACTCATTAATAATTTTTTTTTCAGAAGTTTTTAGTTAGGTTGTGAAAGTAGAGACATAAATTTGGATCGCTAAATTGCATTAAGTGTGAGGGTTGTTTGACCGTGCATCTTCATCATGAAATAAAGTGAAATGCCAACTTGATGTAACAAGGTAATTTATTGACGTATTCTTACCTCTACATGTTTCGGGTACATACGCCCATCATCAGGAGCATTAGACGTTGAGTTGCAGCATATGGTTTTCTGCACCGAGTTTTTGGATGGGTGGTGGTCTTGAGAGCCGCTGCGTAGGTTGTGTGTACGGTGCGGATGGTGCTATGCCCATCTCCAAACTCGGTGCAGAAACCCATATGTTGCAACTTAACATCTAGCACTCCTCGAAACATGTCGAGTTAAGGATACGTCAATAAATTACCTTGTTGCATCAAGTTGGCATTTCACATTATTACACCAAGTGTACTGACTGTCTAGTTTTGGTGGCAGTGTTCATTTTAAATACTCGTGTATATTTGTCCTTTACTCTGCACTTGTACAAATAATTTATTGCCAAGTGGAATTCAGGATTAGGATCACGAAATAATTAACAAAAAATCATAATTTCAAAAGAAGTACAATAAACGGTAAAATGTGTATTTACCGCAAAATATGACAGTTATGGACAATCGCTTATTCTTATCTATATGGCGAAAAACAAAATACTTGAAGACAAAATATACTTTAAATGCCATATATGCTCTTGTCTATAAAAATTAATTCCCCAAATCCTTTCATCCTAAATATTTAGGAAAAAAATTTCGAATAAATTGCTTAGAAGAAGGCATACGTTTTGCTGTCGTGAATGGAAAGCAGTATATTATCCACAGCTTAAAGACAATCAATAAACCTTTGGAATGTGTGGAAAAGTTCAAGTATTTGGTAAACATCTAACAAATCAAAATATTATTCATTAAAGATTTAAGAACACATAACGTGGACGCTGCCGGGCTGGAGACCCCCCAAATAGAAATTCAAAAATTACAGAATTTTTACAAAGGATTTTATCAAGCGTTTGGCATGATGGGCCTTCAGCCGAAGTCAGCTACTTAAATCAGCTGATGGCTAGAACAATAGAATTTTAAAAAATGACATTAAACAAGACAGGCAATGGCCTTACTACCTAACAGTGCGGCGCGTTAGAGTAACCATTGTTGCTGTGAAAAGCAATAAGTGTTCAATAGTATCAATGCTTGTGTCTATAACATTGTCTTTGTTATCCTGCGTGTAAATAGCCTCTTTTATGCACTGCACTCTATTGTCGTCAGTGGCCTTTCTATTTCTATCATATTTTTACATATTGTCTAAAAAAGTCACAATTTTCGGAAAGAAACATTTATTGAACATAAAATATGTGGTTTGATTTTCTGTAAAAGTTTGTCTAAAAATTCTCATTCTGAGAAGAATTCGGCGAGATATTATCATAAGATACATAGGTCACCATTTAATGTATCTGATATTTTTGACAAATTTTAATGGAAATTAAATTTTCTACCCATACTTTAGAAAATCTTCAAACATCAAACTTCATAAAAATACCTCCAGAAGGAGCCGGGATTTTGGTGGGAAAACGAGAGGGAAAGAGGCCTTGTAACTATACTGCTGATTCTCTAAAGCTGTTTACTAGAACTTTTCATTCAAGTTCACAGACTGCATATTCGGTGAAATCCTGACACCAAACGTTAGCTTACCGTGAGGTATATAACACTGGATACACTGGATAATTGGATGGTTTGTTTGTGAAAACTGCAGATAGAGACTGAAATCGTCAGCATAATTGGTTGCGTTTTGACGAGGACTCCAATAGTCTTTTATGCTAAAAAGAAAGAAGCTAAATCCGTCTTGTACATTCGTAAATTCTTTGCCTATATTTCCCTGATTTTATCGTCCTAATTATATTTCATGTATGGTCCGGTATAGCTCAGTCATTATAGCGGCTCGCTACAAGCTTGATGGTCCGGGATTTATTCCTGGAGGTGGCGAAATTTCCTGAAACCATCCAGAAACGCTCTGGGTCCGGTCCATCCTTTTATTCAATGGACACCGGATCTCTTTCCTGCGGAAAAAATTGCTGGAGCGTGGCTTTGACCACTTACCCCTTCTAGCGGCGAAGTTAGGCAAAAGGTAAAGTTATACCACTACTCCCCTTCTGGGCTTTCTTGGCCTGGTCTAGGGTGACCCTGTTTCGTCAAGGTTACATGTTATGCATCTCAACACGTACCGGTCACTGTGCAATGGTCTCCAAGCTCCTTTAACCCTGTTATCCAGTTACCCTGTTACCCTATTACTTGTCCTCAGCACCTTGTTTCCCCTAAGTACAGCATTAGCAACATATAAAACAACTTAGTCAGTAAATGGGTAAAATTAGGCTTATTTGGAAGGGTAAACCTTGATATAATCTACAGTTTCTTCTAGAGTGCGATAAGCATTCTTCCGGGATTTTCGGGGCAGTCACCGAAGCAAAACCTGTGTCCTGGTCTAATGCTGGCCCCTTTTATTCCCACAGTTTTATTCCGTCTTCCTGATAATATTTCTTATAAGAGAGACTTCTCTGAATCTCGTAATTGACTTCTCCGACGACGAGATGACAATGTAGCTGCTCACGGAGCAGTAAATATTAAAGATGTATGTAAGATATGAAGAACATAATTGTAAAGTTTGTATTAGTTTACTGGTATTTCAGAGCGGTCCCTGTCCCAATGTTATCTGTATTCTAGATACAAAAGCTTCTGGATAAAATCGACCAGTACGATAGTCACATATCTGCATAAACCCTCTTATCCTGCTAAATGGTGAGGAATTTCTTGGCCACATGAGCGACTAGGAACTTGTCATGACAATTTATTCACCTTTGTCTCTGTTATTACTATACTTAAGTTTGTGTTTATTCGTTACATAAAAAGTAGGCATATAATTATCTAGTTACTTTTGAAGTCTTGAGAAATCACATTCTGGGCTACATTCTGGTATTTCAAGAAATGTGGTTGCAATTTCGGGCATCGTAAACGTGTTTCTGTCTTCCCCACAGAGTTAAGACCGACTCTTGCATCCTTTTAGTCTATTGACTATTGGGAACTTGGGAGATTTTAAGGAGGGCAAAAGGCTCGGACGTAATTGTGGCAGCTTATGTCCGTGCATTTCCGAGATTAGGAATGCGTGGAGCAGTAACTTCGCTTCCCCACACGTTTTCATAAGGTGATTTAGTTACGAAAATGAAAAGTCTTGTCCTTTTGAGAGCGTGATATTTACTCGGTTCTGCATTTGCATTAATATTAGCGCTTTCCCACACATTTTGTTTAATGTCGTCGCCTGAGGCTTACAAGAACAACGATTACTTCCTTATGCAGCATTAATCGTCCGGCTTTTTAAAGAGAAGCGCATTGTTTCTGGTTACAATTGCACTGGAGTTCTAACTATTCTATGAATTTAACATTTCAGAGATCGTCAAATGTTACAAAAGATTAGAATGATGGGAAGTTCACTAACACTTCAAGGCCACTGGATTTACGTCAGAAAGCCAGTGATGTATGTCACTAATGACAACGTGGATATCCGCTAAAGGATCTGAACTTCCCGTGACAAGGTCCTGCACTCGTGTCCAATTACTATAGACTGACGTCGCATTAAACCTTCTTATCTCTCTATCTCCTCCTTGTCCATCTCTTCTCCTTCAGTCCCTCACGTACTTACGTCCTGTTAACCAGGCCTGTTAGACGTCCCGTGTCCAAACCTCTGGTCTAGTTTTTGTGTATGTTACCACCCTCCTCTTGCCACTCCGTCCCAACCTGATCTAATCCTCTGCTCTCCGCTGCTACTGTCTGTTTTTCTCAGGCCGTGTCTTCGCCAAAGTGTGTACCCCCCTTCACTCAGCCAGTTCGTCTATACGAGGACCATGTAACGTATAATGAGACAAGCGGGAGTTGGGAGATCGATAGCCACAATCTGGCAGGCCCAAGCCCGGCGTCATCGAGTACAGTCTTTTGCAGAAAAGAATATTTTAGTTCCGTCAATCCTACGAATTTAGCGGGAAAAACTGGAGCCAGAGAATTAAAAGACGATATAAAGTTTTCACAGTTTTCGACATCAAGATAGACTCGGTGATTGATTCACCAGAATTTTATACACGTTCGATAAACATGAACAGACTACATGTTCTTTTGGGGTGGAGTGGTGGCGCAGTTGTTTGAGGTTAGTTGGAGGCACTGTGCTACAAGAAGCGAGGTTCCAGTTTCGATGCTCGTTAGGGTCCTTAAAAATTTTCAAGTGACATTTTTTCTGTCCTAATTCAGGAGCTATGAGGTCCACGCAGCCTCTAACAGAAATGAGTATTATGGAATTTTCTTGTGGGGTAAAGTGCGGCCGGCGTGTAAACTAACAACTCTGCAGTCCTAGTTGCGCTGAATGTAAAAGTAAGGCTGGAAACCCAACATTCCATCCAACATGTAGGTCTTCATGACTTGTTAAGAGAAAGCTTTACCTTTTACCGACATGTCATCACATACCTGAAGACGTCTATGTTGGAGATAATTAGAAGATCAATGCCAGCTGATTTACATTTTCCCGTATTAAATTATACAGATGATCGCAAGTCATAAACACCTCCATTTGAAATACCAAACTGTCCAGGAAAACCTAACGTCTGATGGAATCTGGGGGTGCAATACCTTTTTCACAAAGTCCAGTCATTGGTCTTTATACAGAGATTTTCTTTGTCCACATACCTGCTCAGTATTTCTTTTAGTTCCATTTTAATATTTTCTCTCTTAGTCTACATACCTGCTCAATATTTCTTTTAGTTCAATTTTAATATTTTCTATCTTAGTCTCCATACTTACTCAATATTTCTTTTAGCTTCATTTTAATATTTTCTATCTTAGTCTACATACTTGCTCAATATTTCTTTTAGTTCCATCTTAATATTTTCTCTCTTAGGCTACATACCTGCTCAATATTTCTTTTAGCTCCATTTTAATATTTTCTCTCTTATTTTACATACCTGCTCAATATTTCTTTTAGTTCCATTTCAATATTTTCCATTCGCAAACTTCTGTTTATCCCAAGCGAGCCTTTTCCTTCGGATTCTCTGCTTGTAAAAATAATCAGCCCTTCTGTGTGACTTACAACGTCTTTGATTAGGTTACCATAATGACGTTTGACGAAGAACACAAATTACGTGGCTCCTCATGATGCAAGCTAATTTCCTTATCATTCTGTTAGTTTCTTCCTCACAGATCCAATTACTCTGAGGAAAACCTCTGCTGCATGAAGTTATTTACTCAGACAGAGGATAAATCAGGAGGATGGGAAAAAAGTGAGAGAAACTTCACAATTTGAATTCTAAGAAGATACAGTGTGTCCAAAAATGCCCAGCCAGTTAACACTGAGGAATAAAAAAAATCATAAAAATTTAAAAAATGTGTATTCCGCTTTCTGTTACAATATTCATTTGTAATGAAAGACACGACGGTTTTAATATCAAGTCTAATATATGAGTGTTATTTGTGTTGGTACTCTTGTAAATGTTTGTGCACCATTTGTCCTAAATTCTTTCGATGTCAACAAAATAAGTAGGAAAATTACAGCCATACCACTTATTCTCATGTGCAGGGATAATTTATGTTTGTCTTTACACTGTGATGCCCAACGTCTTAAATGAAGTTACTAGAGAATCAATCGTGTTTCGGATTTGAGAAGTCAGTGCTTAAAGGCTTTACAATCATGAAAGAATAATATTAAAATAGTATTAAAAAGAAACAAGATACGAGGAAATTAGCGTCTCTTAACTCTGGAGGGGCCGGTGAGTGGAGACAGAATAGGATGATTTTGGAGTAAACAGTCTGGATTACTGTTTAGTGTTTGAAGATGTATGTACTTATACTTTTCATAGAAAAAAGTAAAACATTCTTGCGTAAGATTTTAGAATGTATTTTAAGCCGAGTAACAACGGAATGTACCAACTGCTATAATATTAGAAACTGTATTTTTTCGCATAATTTATTCTGTGTTTTACATGATTCTCAAAACAAATGCAATTGTTTCTCCAAACAGAACTAAGCAGCTGCCATTGTTACATACAAGCTGTATGTGCTGTGAGAACTGAGCATCAATAGAACTATCGGTAGCAGACATTAGGTTCTGGCGCCAGCCCCATCAACTGAAGTTGTGTTAGTTTTTAGGTGCTGTCGCAATATTGCGACAAGCGACTATTAGCGCCATCATATCTCTCTGTTTGTCTGTCCGTTTGTCAGAATGGAACAACTCGTCTTCCACTAGAAGGATTTTCATATAATTTGATGTCATGCAATTTTCTACGATATCTCACGAAAATTCGCGTTTGATCAAAATCTGACAAGAATCGGAAGTACTTTATGTGAATACCAATATACATTTTCGGTTACATCTCTTTCAGTTCTTCTTCGCATGAGTCAGGTTGTAGACAAATTTGTAGAGAAAATCAAAACACTTTTCATGTTCAGTAATCTTTTGCCGTAAATCGTACGCTTTATAAGATAATGTAGAAAAATATGATAGAGGCAGAAAGTGACAAATGACTATATAGTAAGGCGCATGTGCATTGTAAGAAGGATGACTAAGAATACAGACACAAACTGTGAGTATGATATATATATTGATTTTCGGCAGAACCGTTGGTAAAGCAATCATGCCTCAGTGTTTGGTTTATACACACACTGCTTGTCTCATTCTCTGTCCTGGAACTTATTGTGCAGATATTTTAAAAAGATACAATTTGCTACCGATGAGCTCACAAACAACACCCAAGTTTCAAATTGATCAAAATTAAATCCTTAGCTACGGAAGCCAAAATACGTAAGTTATAGTTCAAATTATTTAATTAATATGTTAATTAATATTCCGCGACCATTGCCTGAAACCATTTCCTCTATTTGAGAAAGATGATTGATTTTTGGCCACTTATTTACCTTAACATTTTTTTGAGTTAATATACACTTTCTTATGAAAACTCAGTGTAGTTCGTACTGATCAGGACCTGAAATACCAAGCCTGGTATTTGTTCAAGATTTTTCAATGTAGTTTTCACTCACAGAAGGTTAAAGTTATGGAATAGTTGTCATTTACGAGAAAATGTGGCATAGGGGTTTATATGTTACAATATGCATTCAGAATACACAAAGTAGCCAGATATCCTATTGAATGGAGGTTGCATTATAAAGGAATCTGCAACAAAAAGGAATGGCGGCCACAGCGCCACACAGCACCGAATTCAATGACACGGGATAAAAGTAACAGAAATTAATATTTCATGAAGAGGATTTAATGCCCGGGGGAAGTAGTTCTTGAGGTTGTTCGGCGAAAGGATGTCGGCGTGGGAGACGCGTTGGGCTGTAATGACCTGTGAACGGCGACAGACTTGTAGGTGTGCAGAACGCACATTATAAATATTGCATGCTACTGGAACAGTTCAGCCGGTGTAACTCAGCGAGTATAGTGTCTACAACGGGCTTGACGACCGAGGGATCTGGGTGCCATACCAGAAGAGAGCAATTAACGTATTCAGACGCGTCCGGGAGTCCACCCGCGCTGTATTCGATGGCTACAAGGGGGTTTTCAGGGGGGGGGGGTAAAGCGTAAACCGAACGAAACTTACTTGTACCTGCTGTTGAATTTAACAATACCTGGATATTTGTCTCCCTGCTCATATGGACAGGGGAGACAATTATAGTGCGCAAATTTTACACTGAAATATTTTGTTCTGTACCGCAGAGATAAACCTAACCCTTCCGTGGATCATCTTATTTTGTTACATGAAAATTTTAAATTTGTCACAAAATTATATGTGTTTTCTATAGATATTTGTAACCGTTCTCAAAGGAACACTTGAATTGTTTGTGATGTTATCTAAATCAGCTATTCCACGTCTTAGAAACATATAGCCGTAATATGCAAGAACACGTTACGTATCTTCTCAGTCGTAAAAAAACCAATCCGACATTTATGAACACCTAGTATACTTATGTGTGAAATACATGCGAAATTTTGTGGAGAATGTAGAGTATGTACCACAGAAAAGTTTCGAACTAATTTGGCTGGCTTTTCGTGACATGGTCAGATGGAAATTCTTCTTGACTCTGAAAATTAGGATCGGGACCTTCTTGGTTATAATGCAGTACAATATGGTGGAAGATTTGCCAGCGTATGCTTATAACTCCCTTCCCCATATTCCGTGCAGAAGTGAAGAAGGATAAACGAAAATAAACACAACATCGTCCTTGAAAACGCCGCTAGCCCCATTTAAACTCAAGTGTCGTCATAAAAAAAAATGTTATCCCAAATTTTATAACAAACTACAAACACGAGTAATTCAAACCAGAAGTGAATCTGCTTCATTGCTTTTGGATATTTGTTTTTTGTTCTGGGTTTCTGAGAAATTTATTTTTTCTCCTTCAGTGGAAAAGAACACAAAAAAGATAGAAGTGAAGGAATTCGCTGTATTTAATTAAGCAACACGCCAGGAAAACATACGAGGGAATGGAAGTATGATTTCATGCATCCTGGAACTTGACACTGGTTGCAGGCGACTTGTCAGCTTCACACCAATATCGATTTATCTCAATAAAAAATGTTCGTATACTTCCTGCGTGGGCTGTGGAAGAGAGGGCACAGTCCGTGTGCGTAACGGAACACGGAACCTCCGATGCAATATCTGTGAAGCCTATACTAGTTACTATACTGGTTGAGCTATTTTTGCCATTATTAACATATAGAAGTGTTTAACTTTGTGTGAACATTTCTGTCATCTTATAAAAATGTCATGGAACATTTGCTGCTAATCATTTGTTATCGTTATCGAACTTAAGCAGAACGACGCATCTTTGGTGATCTCAACGAAGTACAAGAAGGTCTTACGTGCATGCCGTCAGTTCTTCTGTGTGCCATATTATGGGCTATTAAATTGTTTGTTGCACTATATATTTAATTAGTATACCAACTGATGTACATACATAAAAATTCAACTAAAACATTAAAATTGCTCCGACATGTTTCGATCCTAAGATCATCCTCAGGGAGCTACACTTTCCTTGCTAAAGTCACCATTAAAATTAGTCACTGATTAATTTCGTTATATAAACAGGGTGTTGTGGCAGCATGTGTTATTGTGTAAGGTTATGTTGTTGAGATTGCCCGACTACGGGTGTGCGTTCTGTGCTCTGCTGCAAAGCACAGGACGCACACCCACAGTCGGGCACATTTAGCAACATACGCTTACACAATAAGACATGTTGCCACAACACCCTGGTTATACAACGAAATTAATCAGTGACTAATTTTAATGGTGACTTTAGCAAGGAAAGTGTAGCTCCCTGAGGATGATCTTAGGATCGAAACATGTCGGAGCAATTTTAGTGTTTTAATGTGAATTTTTATATATGTGCATCAGTTGGTATACTAATTAAATAATAGGACGATATGCACGGTGCAACAATAAGGATTGTTTGTTGCACGTTTATAAATTCGTTATGGGATTTATTTTTAATATAAAATTGCTAAGCGGGCTTTAGGTTTTGTGAATATCGGCTCAATGAAAATAATGCTTTCCTAAATTTGTAAATAAATTTGTTACTTTCTGTTCATATTTTTGACAGATTCGGGTAAAACGCGATGTTTGTTTCTCAACCTACTGCCACTCAGCTAGTGTGAATTTTTTTGGAAACCAGCGCAGTGAAAGGGATAATTTAATTAAGGTTTATGTAAAATTATGACGATATATTATACACTTTTTAAGCGATCTGAAAATTGATTCTGTACTGCCCCTGTAAAAAACTGAATTGAAATATTGCGAACTTGTATAAAAATCGCCCGCAGGGGAAGCAGCAACTTATTTAATGGCGCAAATAAGTTTTGTGCGCACTTTTTACACGTATTTTCCACTCTGGGGCAAAATTCGGTATTAGAGATCTGCATTTTCGCCTTTTGTAAATGGAAGGAAATCTGTACTTTCTTACGGGTGTAATTTGAATTACTTTTACGCGTATATCGCTTTAACTTACGCTATTTTGAAAATAGACAAATTAATTTAAGCATGTCTGCTGTGTCACATATTACATCCTTTTTTTCGTAAAAAATTATATATTACCGTCCGCTATTTCTTAAATCAAGATTTAAGTTTCCCAATTTCATTCCTTTCATGAGAAGAATTTTCTTATTCTGCAATAGCTCTGAAAGGACTCATTTCAGCAACATATGTGGAACGTTGTCACAGATTAAGGCTTTTCATTTTATTTACAAGTTTCATTTTATTTATTTGAAGTTGTAAACTTTATCATCAGTGAATCATTGCAAATTCAAACTCCTAATGAAGTTGTAATTATAATTTTTTATCTTTATTACGCGAAACCTTAAAATAATATGCTTTAATAATAGAAGTAATTAAAAGGAAAATATTAAAAGGCTTCTCTAAACGTTAATATGTGGCATAATATAAGTGCACTGGTGTTAAATGCAAATCTCATAATTTATAAAATAGTGTTATACATGAACATAACGGAGAAGGAATATTGCAATACACGAGAACGTATTACTCTAATGCTAGTACCTAGGTTTCTGAAAGTATTATGACAGTCCCTTCCGGAACAATATTTTATTTGATTGTATTTAGAGTATCTACGACTTTGTGTAAAAGTATATCCAGTTTTTCCTTCTAAGGTATTTTATGTATTCGCAGGTTTTGATTCGTGTACACACTAAAAGATGTGGATGGCTTACACGGAGAAAACAATTCTGTAGCCTGCAGGTTACCTTTGTTCTATGTCGTTCTCTGACTGTCTCATTGTATCTAATCTTATGACGTAATTTGATGTATAGTTAGGAACGACAATTCTGAAACTGACTTGTTAAGAGTTCTATTCCTTTCCGGAGCGTCAAGATTGACTGTGATGTATATAGTTTCTCTTACTTAATTGGCGCAAAAGGTTTTACTCACGGGATAACCCCGTCGGAACGTGAAGTTGATGCTATGTATGTATGTATATATATATATATAAAACAAACATAAACATGTGATGAGTCAACAAAGGAAGCCACCATGTGGCAGTGTTATTTTCCGTTAGAAAGAGTAACGGACTAGGCAGTGGGTGTAGTGATTTTGAAGTGCGTTGAGGTATAAAATTTAGTGTATTATTATTTTTGGGAGCACGTAAGAGAAAAGAATCAATTCCATCTGCAAATGACAAGAGGTCATATCGCTTACTTGTCAGACAAAGCAACAGCTGGAAATTTTTCATACCCACACTGACGAGATGAAAAAGCAGCTGCCAATAACATCGTGCCGCTCAGACGTCAAATATGTAAAGTGCCGTAACACTTCAGAGCTTTTTGATGTTTCCTGATACACAGAAACGCCAGCAAATATTTGTGACGAAATTGTTTTGTTTTGTGTTCGGTATTAACAGATACTGTGTGTTTCTGACGTTTCCTAAGCGGAGAGAGTGTATCGTGTGTCCATTACATATTGCATGTAATGGGTTATGGTGTATGACTGTTACTGCCTCAGAAGAGAAGTGAATTCCTTTCCAAAACACAGACAGTCGCTTTGCACACTGGTTTCCGCTTGTTTGTGTAGGTTTTATTTACTAACCAACAAACCAGCCAACCAAACTTGTAACTCCACAATACAGCTGCAGCTCAACAGTAAACAGTTACTCAAGCAGAAATAAATTTATGGAATTCGAAAGTTCTTTACCGTCTCTAAAATATCTGTCCCCATCCTCAGACGAATCCTGCACATTCCTTTCAGTTTATTTGTTTAAAATCTGCTTTAATATTTCCCCCGTCTCTAAGCGTATGTCTTGCACGTGGTCTTCTTCGTTCAGGTGTCCTCTCCAAAACACTTAATGAACTCTACGTAATCGTACAGTTTATGGTTCAGTGCAAAAGAAATTGTCTGGATGTGTCACGCGATGCCAGATTCATACTGAGCCTGTACCCTGTACTGAGACTCACTGTGGCTGCTTCATCACAACATACCGCCGGAAGTACAAGCGTCTTTCTTCCCACCTGTCATTTGACGCCAAATACTGTCGTCGCATTCACACGCTATAATGCAGGTGATAAGACCACCACCATCACCACCACCACAAACACCTCCATCAACTCCATCACCACCACGACCACTACCATGACCATCACTACCACAACCAGCACCACCACCATCACCTCCACCACAACCACGACCACTATCATCACCACCACCACTACCACTATCATTATCATCATCATTATCATCATCATTATAATCATCATCATCATCATCATCGTCATCACCGCCACCATCAACGTCCTCGGCACTTTACTGGTGCCTAGCAGAACATCTGTAACTAAGAGTGAGGGAGTAGGAGGAAGGTGGAGAAAACTGCCTAACAAGGAGCATCATAATTTGTATTGTTACCAAAACGTATTCAGGTGATAAAATTAAAAAAAATGACCTGGGCAAAAGACAGTAAAGGGAAAGATAAAGATACTACAACTTACTGACAAAATTCATTAAGAGAATAAAAGCAACGTGTGTTTATAAAGATATGTGAATTTATTACACTATAGACGTCGTTAACCTGCTACATGTTTCGGCCACCTATTGTGGTCATCCTCAAGGAAGTGTTTTTCGAAGGATATATTACAAAGGTAATTTAAACCAATGTACAAATATAAAATATTAAGATTTATGTAGAAGTTCTAATATATATATATATTATATTATATTATAAAATACTGATAAATTTATTTGAGCTATATTGCTTGAGTGATGTGTGTTCAAGAGTTGTGTACATCACATCACTATCCAAGTAGTGCGGTGTTGTTGTGTCTGCCGGTTTACACGGTCTATAGCATAAACAAATTCACATTTGCACTTGTTGCTTTTATTCTCATAATGAATCATCAGCGCAGACAATAAATATTTAAAATTACTGAAAAGAATATGAAGAGACTGGCCACTTGGAATATCTGAGTGTAAATGGAAGGATGATATTAATATTGATCTTAAAATATTTCTAGAATAACATTAGGATTTATCTTGCTCAAGATAGGGTCGCTTACGTGTCTGTTGTGAACACGGTAAAAGGCGGGAAACTTTTGAAATAACTGAGTAATGAAAATAGTCTCTGCTCCAAGGATTTTGATATTGTTATTGTTACAGGCGGTTTGATTTCTCAGTTATGACGAATGTAATTATTAAAGTACCTTTAAACATACGACGAAAGCCAATCCTTTCCACCACATTAAATAACGGACTGTATCATGGGTGAAACAAAGCTAACCTATAGGGGTCTGGTCGAACCTAAAAATATATTTCAGGTACGTCCCCAGAAGTTTCGACAGAGTAATTTGGAATTAAATGCTTGTTTGTATACTCACGTTACACAGATCTGTACTAGTCACAACGGTGTGTGTAAAATTCACCGACATCTGGGAACTCAGGTCGCTTAGTCCAGTATTTAAGTTCAACCTTCATACGCTTAAGTTAGAAGCAGCAGACTTCTTGGGAAAATAGGGTACTTTGCTGTCAACCTACATGGCATTACATCCAAGAAAAAATCTTCAGAGTTTCATTGTTTGTAATGTGAAGGAATGTGACGGAAATTTACACTTGTGACTGCCAGTGCTTTCATGTTCTTTGAACATTTAAGTCATGATCTATACACACTAAATTTCTCTAAACATGTAGGTTGGTACTTAGTGTTAGTGTAGACGTGATTTCAGAAGTCATAAAAACTTGCAAACAGTTTTTTATATTCTATACTTGGTTAGGTTTTGTGTTATAAATGTCGTAAATGATAAACATTTAAAGTGTTATAGATAATAACGTTATTTCAGTAAGTGAAATTGCTTGTGCTTACCTCAAAATTCTTACAGTTACATCGATGTAGATATAAACATTAATTCAATGCCTTATCTTTCCCATGGGATATGGTGCACTTACGTTCGAAAGAAGTGTACTGAATTTCAGGAGTTCTTGCTACCGCCTTCATCAAGTGAATTGAATCACCAACATTCTTCACTGTCACTGCAGAGTGAACTGATTTATTTCGGATAAAATTTCATGTTGCTTAATTTTAAATCATTCGTGACCATGCACTTTGGATTCGTTACGAGAAATACGTCCAAGAAGTGCATATAGAGATATGTAAATTTATTGTATTACAAACAGCCCCCTACATGTTTCGGCCACCTGTTGTGACCATCTTCAGGGAAGTGTTCTTTGAAGGGAATGTAATAAGTAATACATAACAAACCTCAAAGAACACCTCCCCGAATTTGGCCACAATGGGTGGGTGATACATGTAGGAGGCTACGCTGTTTTATAATATATTAAATTTACATATCTGTGTATGCATTTGTTGGTTGTGTTTCTCACAATGAAATTATGCCACATTTGTCTTATACTTGAAGGAACTGGCATTAGGGCCCAGTGATGGAGATGCTTGCGTCGAAAAATGTTGTCCTCTTTGTGATCCTGAGTAAGTGGTAAAGGCAGTCATGTGACGGTGTCAGTACTCTTCAACATTCTGCATAATTATATGCTGATGTAAGGCCAGTGACCCGTCAGGTCTCCCCCACTCGGTAGTCTGTCCTGCTAGCTGCAACCAGTACTCACCCCTGTGACGTAGTCTGCTGTGCCAAGGTGAGGCACTAATGATATGCACATGGAGTTGGCTGCGAGCAAGAATAATTACTCTGATGTTTTACACCTCGTTAGGTTTCAACTACAATCCGCGAGGTGTCGCTTAACACCTACTGTTTACAAAGCGGTTCGTAACTTTACTGCGACGTCACAAATAAAGTCTCTGATTATGAAGACTAGAAGCGTGGATAGGCATAAGAGAGGCGTTTTAATTCAAAAGGGGCTTTGTCCGGCGACGCCATATATGACCCAATTCTATGCTCGTTGCTGATACTTTTGGTTATGTGTGCAGAATGTATTAGGAAGTTCGCAAGTCACAGGATAAACCAGGTAACTGAAGTTAATTCTGTGACGACATACACCCATGCACGTGAAATTATTCCCATTATCTTGAAGGATTTCTAATTTTCTAGCTAACATTAAGCTTTTTCAAATTTAAACGGAAAATTATTAGGAGACAAAGCCCTTAAAAAATCAACCCATTCTCAATAAGTAGAAAAGTCGTGCAAGACCTTGCTCATTTCCGTGAAGATGTTGATGTAGAATAGTGCTTACCGAATTTTCGCTCGCGGGCCCCTTTTGGCTTCGAAAAAAACCAGAGATTTTCATATCTTTGCTCACGCACCTACAGAGAGTCCGGATGTTAGGTATCCAAAATTAGATATCTGTATCTCTAAACTGATTGTAGATAGCTACGAATACGCACGTAACTATATATTGCATAATTCTACTTAATTAAACTGAATGTCCCTCACTTCTTGAGTACACTGGGTTTCTTAATTAGATATTATAACTGTCCTACGATATAAACATATAGCGAATTAAAGAAATTCCACGATCAGTTTTAACATAACGTTATTACTCTAATTAAAATTAATTAGACTTCAAAGCAGCCATTAAAAAATGTACCCACGGATACCCAAGGATATGAACGCAGGTCCCTTGCGATCCGCGAAGCACACTTTGGGAACCACTGATAAAGAAGAACAATGCAGAGTAAGCAGTGATGTTATCTAGATAATATTATTTTCGCAAGGGTACACAATGCAATACAGACTTAAGAGTATGTTGCAGTGTCGCAATTTATTGCTCCTGTTCGTTACAGATTTTAACATACATTAAAACTGACTGAGGAGTATTACACTGTATTTAGAGTCTCGGTATCTTTGTGTATGAAGAGGAAAGTTGTACATTAATGATATCCCCTAAACACAAAGCCGTTTAACACAAATGTGTGTATGCAAGTCACTTACTCCATAGAGCAGATTCGTTCCTGAGAAACTAATCGGTTCTCAGCTAGTCAAGAAATTCTCTACATTTTATGGAACTCGAAGGTTCATTACCGCATACACAAGTGCCCGCCAACTGTCCCTATCCTGATACAAAACCGATCCAGTCTATGTCCCCACATCTCACTTCCTGAAGTTCCATTTTAATATTATCATCCCATCTAGGCCTAGGTCTTCCAAGTGGTCTCTTTCCCTCATGTTTCCCCACCAAAATATCTGCATACACCTCTGTTTTCCCCATATGTGATATATGCACCGTACATCTCATTCTTCTCGATTTGATCACCCGAACAATAATGGGTGAGGAGTACAGGTCATTAAGCTCCTCATTATGTAGTTTTCTCCACTCTCCTGTTACCTCGTCCCTCTTAGGCCCAAATATTCTCCTCAACACCCTATTCTCAAGCACTCTCAGCTACGTTCCTCTCTCAGTGCGAGCAACCAAGTTTCATACCCATAAAAAACAGGCAAAATAATAATTCCGCACATCCTAATAATATTTGTATTTTTAGATAGCAAACTGGAAGATAAAAGATTCTGCACCGAATGATAGCAAGCATTCCCTGACTTCAGTCTGCTTTTATATTCAGGCTACGTATAGAATTACATTGTAAATACCCAGAACAACTTTCGTGGGTCTTCTTTATTGTTTTCAGACTTTTAATTAAATTGGCCTGAGTTGAAATTTTAGTAAAACAAGCTGTATCATATTTTATGAAAATAATTTTATCGGTTCGCTATTTGTTGCTTGTGGAGAGGGAGGCGTAAGACGTGAGGTTAAGGCGAAGCGCACCAGCACACTCTTGTGTTTGTGTCTTTGAGTTGCGTTTTGACGAAAAGCAGGCCATAAAAATTACTTTATATATTTCTGTGTTCTTTACATTTCACACCGCTTAGTTAACCACCTCCAATGGGTATTTTCCTTTTGACACTACAAAATAAAAATAATATTTTGTTGTAACTATTTAATGAGAGATATATTTTAATTAATTAAAGTTACGAATAAACCACCTGGATTGTTACTATAATTAAAACCAAAAACTTCACGCAAATTTATTAAAATGAAATTATTTTATGAAACGCCATCTCCTCTAAGTGTAAATTTGTTTTGCCTTCAGGCCAGTAAAGAATTTCAGATTTTCCATACTGTGTAGTATAATTAAATTTTTAGAATGCAAACTAACAAATGCACAAATTTTATTTAAATGGCAATAATTATTATAAAATGCTAATTCATATTATTCTTGAAGTTATAAACTTCATTTGCCTCTTTGCGTTTTGTGATATAGTGTTTAAAAAAAATTGTGTGAAGTTTTTCGTTTTAATTGTAATAACTGAATTATATAATATACGGAATGGAGAATGTAAAATTGGTCGAATTTTGTTTAAGATATTGTCCTTTCTCTCAGTTAAGCACCAGAGTACTGTACGCTATAAGAAAGGCAGCAGAAATGCAGACTTTTTTAACCTCAGTGCTAGGAGCACGTAGATTGTCAGATTCACACACCGGCTACTTTAATACTGGAGCAATATTCTTCGTAGCCATTGGAGAGGAGGTTTTTTTTGGGGGGGGGGTCGAAGGTGATAAGATGGTGGAGAAATAATTTCTTGCCTCTGTTGAAAACCTAAACAGATTGTTTATCGCCACAGGTTTGTCATAGTGCCTGGGATATTCATTAACGCTTATCCATTTGGTGTAATTAGGAAAATAGAATATGAAACTTGTTAATTTCCTGACGTACATACATACTTCACGCCACAAATAACAACACCAAATATCTGTTGCTTTTATCGGCATTTATAGAGCGGACAAAAACTGAAATTTAACCAGTCATTTTGATTTTAATGTGTTTGACTTTTTAGATAGTTTATTTTAAGTATGTCAACTAAGTGCCGATCCCAGTGGTCTCGCGGCTTGAGGCGTGGGTCTGTTGCTGCTCGCTTGTTGGGGTTATGGGTTCGAATCCCGTCGGGGATTGGGTGTTTGTCTCTTGTGAGTGCTGTGTTTTGTCAGGAAGAGGTTTCACCGTCGTACTGATCATCCGTACAGGGGAGTCCTACCGAGTGTGGTGTGTCCAAAGATTGTGATCGCCAAGCCCCGTAAATGGGGCTATGACTTGGAATTAGGTCGAAGCGCCATGGAGGAAGGGAGAGCCTCCCAAATTATCTGCATGTTTACTTGCACTGTTATTTTTTGAACACTTTTTTAAACCAAAATTCCATACAAATCTACACAACTCTGTTAAGTGTAACATTCCCATGCTTAAGTCTAATACAAATTAACTTGTACTGAATTCTTCACTATTTAAGCGCCTAAACACACATGATGGTATTTTGGTTAGGGGAATGGCAGGAAATGTGACAATCTGAAAGTGACTGAGGTACAGAAAGCAGGGTGGTATTTGGCTGGGTATCTTTCTTTTTATCACAGGAATTGCAGTGCAACCAATTAAAAGTAAATGTCAGCTTGTGCCTGTGAAAGATATGAGGGTGTACATGTAAGGGATATCAGTTTCACTGGTTGTTAACTTACGCACAGTATAGAGACGGGTGTTTAGGCTTACATATCGGCCGCATTCATTCGGGGAAAGATTCCTGTTGTCCACTGAATATAGAAGCTGTGTGGGCACTCGAGTCTCTCTCTAGGAGGCTGGAGAAGAGAAAAATTTCTTTCCCCTCTCGAGAATCGAGCTACAAATCTATAGTCAACTCATGCGCAGCCTACGCGTTATAACGACAGGCCATTTCGACTCCTTTACGTATTAGAAATTCTGCACTTTTTGTTACACTGAATTTTGTGTTAGTATTCTACTCATGACAAAAAGTGATTATTTCTCCAATAAAAAGGGCAATACACTTATAACATAACACAGAGGGTCTTTCAAGCAAACCTTTTGGCAATAAAAGCAATAATTATTACATATTTTGAATGTGTGTGTATTTGCAGCCTTAGTTATCAAGCATGAATTTCGCGTGAGCCATATTGTCATCTGCCTGTCTGTCTGGTCCCACAATATTTTTTTACATTATCTCATAAACGGCACGATTTTCGAAAAAAGTTATTGAACACAAAACGCATGTTTTGATGTTATCTGAAACTTTGGTCTGAAACATTTCTCATTCTAAGAATTATTGAGAGAGATATGAAAAAAATATCTAGTGGTCTTCATGTAACCTCCCCGTTATTGTTGTCAGATTTTAATGAAGCTTGTATTTTTCGACAGATTTTCGAAAGCTGCTGAAACATAGAATTTCATGAAAATCCGTCCAGTGGGAGCCGAGTTTTTCCTTGAGGACAGATGGACAGATGGATATGACAAGGCTTATAGTCTCTTTTCGCAATTTTACGAATGCACCTAATGAAAACCAATGGGTTTGTGCAATGAGGGCCTTGTGTCTTCCTCCGTGAGGTATGAACTGGATTCCCATACACAGGAGGTACACGTATTAAATAAATTTCATGGTTCATAAAACCAAATTTCTTGTCAGGCTTCGAAAGTGTAACTGGATGCCGTGAAAGTAGCCTAATAATTGAACTTTATACTCGAGCAGCATGCTAGGCTCTCAAGTATGTGACAAAGGCGATTGTACTTAGTCTGTCTGTAATTATATTCCAGTTCACTTTGCAGACTGGAAGAGCTGGACAAGTCACATAGCTTCCAGTCACATTTTCACGTATATGGAAAAGTGATAACTACTTCTGTAATTATTTATGTTTATTAGAACCACTTCTAACATAAAAATAACGAGCAATGATAATTCACTTTTTGAAAGTCATTGAATTTTCGAGTAGCACTACATGTTTCGGCTTTACAAAGCTACGATAAGGTACTTTTATTTGCAAACGTATATGCAGAAAATTATACACGAACCATTTAACTTCGTGAATAAAATTGAGTAACTTCGCTTGGAGAAACGTTTGAAATAAAACATCAAAATATTTTAAATTCTCATTTCTGTAAAAGAATGAAATCTCAGTTTTATTACTGAATTGTATTTTTGTAAGTAATTTTATGAACATATTTTTATAAATAAAAGTACCTGATATGATCTTATAAAGCCGAAACATGTTTCGATGTTCTGACATGAAATTATTGTGAAAACGTTAGTTGTAATTGCCGGTTTTTGCACTTTTCTTTGATACAGCTCTATATCATGTCACTGCCTGCTGTGTAGACCAACGCTTACTTCTAGTAGTTTCAAAGCAAATGGTGTAAAATTTAACTCTATACAGCATTTAAGGACGCGATAATAGCAGCACCATCTGGTAAGAAACATACGAAAATGCCGCGTGCACTCTGACGTCTACATTTGGAATCCGGAAGTACAACACCCCCTTCCCAAATCATAACGAACACAAACTCTATCTGTTGGCAGCAGTTGGAAGCTTATGCACCATATTGCCTTCCCGAATACAGATTGAAAGCCGTAGGATAAAAATCAGTATTATAATACAAAGAGCGTTATAACATCATAAATGGCACTTATTTATTATTAACACATCAGTGCAGATGACTACTCTAATTAGGGAGGCAGCAGCTTTTCTCTAAAATTTCGGTACATTTTGTGCCAAAAAATACAAAGACGTTAAAAATTCTGAACCTGAAGTAATGTAACAATGCAGTAAGCGTCAAAATTTCTATCGTAAAAAATTCTTTTTTTTTAATGTGTGTGGCTCTTTTCTGTGTTCCTTTCATTATAATTATTTAGAAGAAATTGTATCAATACGAGATTCCACGGTGTCTGATTAATTTGAAGATAAATAGGTTTCAGTTCATCAATTTTCCTAACCCAGTGACTAATTTCTGTCTAATCATGGACTAGGACTTCAGCAGCCCAAATTCACTCGTAACTGATCGTCATCTCACAGCGGTGGTCCGTGAGATTTTTGACTGGGTAAGTGCCACTGTGGGAAGGGAAATAGACAAGGCAACAGGTTTTAACCTTCTAGGAGAATTCATATGCTAATTCGAACTACCGCATCAACATAAAATTGTATTTTATCCACATGTCTTATCTACGTGTATAGTAACTAAACTAAACAGTGCAGTTCATCAGTGATATGATTTTCAAAATTTTATTTATGCTTGATTTTCTAGCTATAAGTGGCATCGAAGCAGATATTTATTTTATATTTCCGATATTTGTTTGAAAAAATTGTATGTAGTCAAACACAACTGTGTCACATGAGGTGTATTTAATGACTATATAATGGACAACTACATGTTTCGGCCTGTACTGGCCATCTTCAGGTTGTCTAAGGAAAACTTGAGAACTTACTATAAGCCTGCAGGCGCACGTGGTGTAGAGATCTTAAGTTTCCCTGAGACAACCTGAAGACGGCCAGTACAGGCCGAAACATGTAGTTGTTCATCATATAGTTATTAAATACACCTCATGTGACACAGTTGTGTTGTACTACATACAATTTTTCCAAGTTTCCCACACACAACGGGGATGACCCACTTCCTAGCCGTTATTTGTTGTTTCTTGCCTTCTGATTGAAAGGATTCGTGTTAAATTGCTATTGCATATAGACAGCTTTATTTGCAAAATGTAACTCTTTACAACTTCTTGCTTCTTCAAGTATATATTGTTTACACAAAAGACAAATTAGTATTGTAGCAGTTAAGAAAGATTTTCAGGAACTGACATCTTCACCATAATGTCCAGAATCATGAAACTTCAACCAAGGACTCGTTTCTTCACAACATGTCCTCCATTCATTTTTCATTCATTATGTAATCTGTCTTACGACAGTACCATAGACTTTTCTCAACAGAGATAGCCACGGAGTGTTTCTAAATTCAATTTCCAGTATCTTCCACTTTCCTGAAGGTTTTCCAGTGGCTGCTTACGTCTTCTTGGTCGTCTTCCTGTCATATTTATTCTTCCCTTTTTCTTTCCTTCAATATCGTGTTTCAGAAGGCAGTGCATACGCAAGATGTGACCAATTCTGCAAGCCTTCTTCGTTTTATTATATATAGAACATACCTCTCCTCTTTGACTCTATGTAATACTTCTTCGTTTGTCACAGGATCAGTCCAACTGATCTGATTTTCTCCTATTTTCTCCATCCTTCTCCAACACCGCATTTCAAAACTTCCCAGGTTTTCCTGATCTACTTTCCGAAGTGTCCAAGTTTCAGCACCATAAAAACCTATGCTCCAGTTTGTAACAATTTTGTTGCTGATTCAGTTCCCATTAAATTTATCGTAGGTTTGGTTTCCAGTTTTTTTATTTTGTTTATGGATATCAGTATATTTTTTGTTTCTGCAGCGGAGACTCGGTTAGTTTCGTATGCTACTTAATTACAACATTGTGCAGTTTTGTTGACTTTTTTTGTACAGTTCTGAAAGTTCTGCAGAAAGCTATAAACCACAGTATTGGAGGGGGGGAGTTGAGGTGTGTTTCGAAAATTCCTTTGTATCTTCTATAATATACAACATCAACACATCATTCCTGAAGACCCTGATACAGTCCTTCAGACACTTCCTTATATAGGACGAATAATCGGCCCGGTCCGGGATACAGGATTAGTTTGAAAGGATATGTTGTCCCAGATATTGAGACTTTAGATCAGAGGAGATCTTAAATACAGAAAATTTTAACATTTATTGTGAAATATCACAAAAGAAAATCCGAAAGGCCGAAACGTATATATATTGAGAAAGGTAAGTCATACAGCATTGACTGCGATAACTTCAGGGATAGAGTAATGACAGGTGGCTTCCTTGTGAGCAGCCAAACTTGTTGGCATCGCGTATTAAAGCGCCATACTTAACCAAATTTGGGACGATTCTGCGTATAAGACACCCCACTTCCCAGTCCTTTCGAAACCTAAGAATTTTTTCAAGTGTTTCAGGTGAGTAAACTTCGATTCACAAAAAAATATACTTTAAAAAGTCTTTTTTATATTGTGACATAAATTTTGGCCATTGCAAATAAAACCGGTATTTAGACACGAACAATAATACATTTTACTACAAAATTATATTTTTCTCTTTAAGAGCTATAATTGACATCAGACAAGAGAGAAAATTCTTAATTTGAAAATCGTATAAAGGGAAGAACTATACTAACTTACTTACTTAGACCATGGAGCAAAGTCCTTCTTGAGAAGCTAACCGGTTTGCAGCTAGTCAAAAAATTCCCTGCATTTTAAGGTACCCGAAGATTCATTGCCGCATTCACAAGTACCCGCCACCTGTCCCTGTCCTGAGCCAACACAATCCAGTCCATGCCTCCACATCCCACTTCCTGGAGATCCATTTTAATATTATCCTCCCATCTACGAAATACACGCTATAAAATCAGTAAATAAGAAGTCAACATTTCCGTATTCTACCAAGTAGAAAATAGGATTTGGTAACAAAACTGACGCTTTCGAGGATGGAATGACGAACACCGTGTAACATAAAAGATTTACCTTAACTCGAAAAGTACAAGCAATGTTGTCGCCATTCCCAATTTTGACGTTCCCGTCAAGGGGAATCTTACACTTCAGATTCCGTTCTTTGCCCTTTTATTTCTTCGCTTGACAGCCTCTTTCTTTATTCCTTCTTCGTCCAGAATTTATTTCGTTCTCTTTTTGCGCCGTATTCTGTCTAATCGTATTGATTTCAACGGAGCACGAAACTTTGTGGATGTGATAAAAATTAAATAAAACAACACTTTCGCTTCGACGCATAATAGTGTTATCTGTACAAGTGGTGCATGGCAGTATATCCATACCTATTGTATGTTACTGCATGAAATGCGCAGGAAATTCATTATTGTGCCTGCAACAATAACTTGACGCGGAAAAAATTAATTCCATTTCCGACAGGAACAAAATTGTTTCGTTTTATTCTCAGGCATTCAAGCCACCTCATGGGTCCACGCAGGTTCATGTCAATTGGATCCTGGGGCTCTTTTTCCAGCGGTTAAAATGTCAGGACGTGAAGGTGACCTGTCACAATCTTCTGGTACCCAAGATAAAAATGAACAGGACCTGTACGTCCAATAAGACTTAGTGATGTGGTGGTGAATAATTTATCCCAGACGCATATTTCATACATTCAATACAGAAGAGGGGGTTCTCGATTATTGTACGTTGCCCCTTGTGGCAGGTTGTAGAAAAGGCAAGGCAAGAAGATAAACAAGTGACTGCAAAGTAGATTACTTTGTGTACGTGGCAGTGGAAGGGAGCTCATTAATTCCTATACTAATATTAGTATTGGTATATTTTCTCTGGAATGGCTGCATTGCGTCACAAAGAAACACGGTGTTTAACGCGGAAGTTGGGAAAGGAATTGGGAATTTGCTTAAATCTCAGTCATTTGCTTATGACCCAGAAAAACTCGACCGAGTCCTCGACGCAAGAAATCATCTGCTCCTGCTTCACGTTAAACTCACGAAGTCCAGGGTTACTTGACGTCGCCTTTGTTCCAGACGTGCGACTTTTGTGCGATATTTACGTTTTGTTGGACATTTTTTAATGTGAAACTGTCTTGGCCATCAGTCTTGCCACAAGGGAAAGGTAAATAAAAATGTACGGATTTATTGCGATTGATGAAAAAATAAGGACAGAGATTTGAGCGTTTTCGAGACATCACGCAGCAGAGAGTGACAATTCTCTACCGAAGTTTCGGGACAAAATATCGGTTCTATCTTGCTCTTGGGCTCTTGGACACTTGCTCTTGGAGATTTCATAAATCCTAAATCAAATATTTTATCATTACAACACAATGTAAAATATTTATTTCATGTATGAAAAAAACGCTCTCTTATTTGCATAGGCCTATAATGATATACAGAAGATGGCATTGAGATGGACCCGAAAATATTACCTCTGCGATCCTTTTATTTTAGAGCCTTAAAATTTCTCTTAAACTCGTTATGAAACAAGAATCTTAATCATTAAATGCAGATCCACTTTTGTCTCTTGGCGGGTTCCCAGCACAAAATCTTACGAAAACGCTGGGCGGAAGTAAGAATAATTTTCCCACAATAAGTCATTATTAATGAGAGGAAAGTTCTTTATTTCCTGAAGTCAAAGGTGGTTACTTTATTAACATATTCCTTTCTCAACCTGTTTCCTTTAAGCTGCCATTCTTATCTCTATTTTCAGCAAGAAAGGAAATGATTGTGGTCAAATGTTATTTTATTCAGGCACTTCACACGTCGACATAGTATCATCATCATATCACATTACTAAATGCCGTATTATTTCGAATTTAAGACACCCTCTAATTTAGGACGCAATCCACTTTTAAAAAGAAATTTTCATGAAAAAGTTCAGCAACTGCAATTCACCGCCCGTAAAATTTCCTATCTTTTAGCTAGGCCATTTGTTCTTTGAAGAACATGATGTTGTCAAGAACTCACTAGAGTGCAAAACAAAACCTCGAAAACATAACCTAATTTTGAGTTCGAAAAATGTTAGAAAAATGCGTCTTAAATTGGAAGTAATAAGGTATGTGACTTGTGTCGGGCACTTGTATATGCGGTAATGAATATTCGGGTTTCTTAAAATGCGGGGAATTTTTTGACTAGTTGAGACCCGGTTAGCTTCTCAAGAAGGATTATATTCCATGGAGTAAATAAGGTATGAGTCGTGTGTGGGCGGTTTTTAATTCCTTAATACGTATGTTGTTTGCTAGCTGTACGTTGTTGCTGGTGCGAAATGTTAATGTATTCTTGCTTCACTGGACCGTTGTTTGTTCTCTAAAAATTCTGAACCTTAAATTAAACGGTAAGGCTTTCGAAAAATGTTTGTTTTTGTAGAGAAACTGGAAATATTTCATGGCACAGAGTAGAGATTTTCTTGTTCGAACATTTACATATGTTACTATAACCAGCAGAGTTAGTTCAACTTTTATGAGGTGTTAAAGTTTTATATTTGATAGACTGGGTGGATTTGTTTTAATTAGTAATTGAGTTTGGGTGGAATGGCGAGTGTAACGGATTAGTATAGCAGCTTACAGGGATAGAGGGTTACAGAGAGTGAGAGGGTGACAGAAAGAGAGAGAGAGACCAGTAAGACAGGGGAGATTATGGTATTGCGATACGAGAAGAGCGTTACGTAAGTGAGCCAATAGAAACAAAGTATTCAAATTTTGACGTTGATTCTATTAGAGAGTATTGGGATTTAAACAGTTAGCCAATTGGGAAGAGTAAGAATATTTAAGGGGAGTTGGATTTGAACTGTGCAAGTTTGAAACCTTAATGTAAGTAAGTAGTTCGTTTCCTACCCAGGATGTGAGAAGTTGTATACATGATACGAGGCTAATAGAGCATAGATTTTCAACGGGGCCTCCATACACGCAAGCATCTGTAAATTTAATAATTTGGTAAAATAATACGAAGAATACTTTATGGTGTACAGTTATTTATTCCCGATTTGCTACTCAGAACACTTAGATTCCCTGAGATTAAGACATGTGAAACGACTGATGAGCTGGGTTAGGATATATTACTAACAAAGGATTGCTAGACCTTCAGACACATGTGGAATCAGTAAAACGCATAGAGAATATTCGAAACGAAAGACGTTCGTCAGATATAACAAGCTACTGCGTGAAACAGGACTCAGAAAGGGATGATATAAATGAGGCTGACGATACTTGAGTGTCACACTGTGTAAAGAGTCCCAGTCCATATCGAAGGACTGCACGAGTGGCGCAATGAGGGAAATTAATTTTGATTCAGAAACTTCAAGTGCACAAATGAAAATACAGGCAGTTAGCCTGTCAAAGGCGATATCTTTGCTTGTGCAAGGGAATTTCCTGAATTCATCTTTGGCTGATATTCCTTTCTGCAGGGAGACTTCTGACTCAAACAACTATTTTGCTGTCAAAATTTTTTTGGTGATGATTTTAATATTTCGACAAAAATGGATTGAAAACAAAACCATTCAATAAAGTAAACCAATCTTATGCGTATTGGACCGTGCATTATCTTGATATTTGAATAAAGGTAGACCAACGTGATTACACTTGTTTTATTATGTCAATTTTCTGCTCAACATGTTTCGGATGTTAATACATCCATCTTCAGGAGCTTGCGACTACTTGGTGCGTTATTGTGTAGGCTGTATTGTGCTGACTTGAGGCTTTTGGTGTTATGTAGGGGGATTGGCTGTTGGTGATGTGGTATCCGAGTCCTTAGCCCGACCAGGAAGGAAACAAGCTAACATTTCTGTCAGAATTGCGTGAATTTCCTTCGGCGCCTTGCCTTACAGAAAAAAAATTGATGACAGCTCACGTCTTGATTTTGTTGAAATCGCACGCGTCTCTGACATGCTTCCGAGCTTTTTTCCTTCTTAGTCGGGCTAAGGACTTATCAGCACCCTGGTAACTGTGATAGGACAGTAAGGTAAGCAGCATGCGTTTAGCATATACTGTTGTTGCTGAGCTGAAGATTTCAATAAAAGAAAGCTTGCTTGATATGAGTTATCCATCCCATATCTTAAATAGCTACACAGAATAACAATACTGAACTTTGTTTTAAGTCGACTGACTTGAAAAAAATATACAGTCGAAATCTGTTATAACATCTTTGAAGGGACCGAACAGATTGCGTCATTACAAACGCTAGTCGCTGTAAGCGAGTATTTTGGTAAAAGTGAAGGAAAAATACTTCAAGACGAAATACAATCCAGCAGGCATATTACTCAATTTTAAGCCTACGATATATTTCAAATATACATTACAATTAAAATTCGTATACAATAAAATTTACTCTTCTATAACTGTCAGTTTCAGTACAGGTTTATGCTAAAAAGTATATTAACTTAAAATTAATATTTGAGAAGAAAAAATTATCATGAGATCAGGACCTCTCGCCGGTACGTTGTCACTTCTCTCCTGCTTAAACTGCTTCAGCAGTATCTCATCAATGTAGCTTAGTTCAGGCTTTCGAAATTGCTTTATTCAAATTCCGTTTCGCTCAAACACAATAATTATTTTGGCTGTCGTTTACTAAATCATTTGTACCGTACAATTTACAAGACCGAATTCCCGACACACGTCAAGTTTCTGTTTGCCAATTTCCGGTTTTCACATTACTCTAACTTTCCCTTCGACACTCAAAATCTTTTTCTTTTATTCGTAACTGTATCCATGCTATTACGTCACCAGTCTTCCGTTAAGTGCAGGAGTATGAACGTAGAGGACAACTTAATGAACACAGTGAATAACCTTAGTATTGGCCCTTTCTAGGCTACCTGAAAGCATAAAGGGCTTAGCTTCTCAAGGATGATGAGTTGGTAGAATTCTCAAAATATCCTACTTCATGGAAAATTGTATTAGAAACGATGACTGGCAATGTCGTTATATCCGTGGTCAGTGTTTTTATGTATGTTACAATAAGCAAGGAAGAAAAATATGTGCCTTTTGGGGAACTGGTTGATACCACTGAATGCATAACGTTATAGACAAGATGACGCATTAACGTATGTCGTTATAACGGAGTTCAACTGTAATTCTCGGTATTACCTCTCACAAGCAAATCGCTGTAAGCCTTTTGTTGTTTCGTGGGCACTGCGCCCACACAAATTTATTGAATCACTCCGAGGTATGACAGCTGTCAATTTTGGTACAGTGCTGTAACAGATGTGTCCAGCATTTAAATTTCTCTTCTGTCTCACTCAGTACATCCTGTTGCAATTAGAACACTTTTCAACCATTTCAGCTAAATATATTTTTTGTGTTTCCACTTTCTTTTCTGTTTAAAAAAACACAGGGACACACTTGATAGCAGGAATTTCAGTAACTGAAATGCAATCAATTCTTCACACATTAAAAAAATCAACTGTTAAAAGATATCTTTCAGATCTTTGTCATTAAAAGCAAAAAATGTATGGTCATGGTTGCAAGAAGACGGCTATGAAAGGTGTGCACGAATTTGTGCCCAGGTATTGGAAAACTTTACATTTCATGTTTAAAATTTTATGTGGCATAACGCCAAACGATGATATACAATTGGTACTTATCATATACTCTCCAACAGTGTTTCATTGATGACCCAATGTACTTTAACGATTTTCGTAACATTCAAAGACACGTAAAAGAAAATGAGGAAAATTCAGAGCTCTGCTCTTCTTGTTCCACGAAAAATAAGCAGCAATTTTTGTTACAGTTACTGCCGCTGCTGTCAATCACCCTGAATTTATACATTTATACAAGTTTTTGGCCTTTCCTGTACATAACATAAACGTCAATCAAGTCTCCTCTTTAATGCAGAGTCCTTAGACAAATAGAGCAAAGAACCACCTGATGATACAGCAAAGGAATTTAGAACTGTGCAATGTAATTTACGAAAAATTTAACATGTAATATTCCATATCCACATATGTGCTATTCTTAGTCTTTTAAAGAAAATCCGTTCTAATCAAACGTCTCGGTTTCCACTTTAACAAATACAGTAACCCTCACTGCTTCTCCCTTGCAAACACTAAACCACTTAATGTTATCAAGTAGAAAGTAACTGTTTGTTCTGAGTGCACTGTTATTCGATTCCATGCGAAAGTGTGCAGATCTCTAACACATTAGTAGAGCCTTTTCTGGGCTCCGAAGGTTTAAAGTCATAGAAGTTTTGTATTTTTGACGAACGTATTTTAAAACAACCCACTACACCTTTATTGCGTTTCCCTGTTATTTGCTACTGGACATTCGTGGTACAGATTACGGCACAAGGATACAACGGTCAGATGGCATGGTTTAATGTTCTGACAGAGGTTGATGAAGATAGATTTCTTCTGGGATGTGTATATTCTTCTTGATGATATCAAAAGGATTTTAACTTCCAAAACAACAGAGCAGTGAAAGCTGTATGTCTATGAGGTTCCACCTGCACTAGTAGCAGAACTGATGGACAGTGGTTTAGAATGAGGCGTTTTGTGTGGAAAAAATTTTTTCCATGCTACCTAAACTTCTGATTTGAAAGTAGAATTTTTAATTTGACGTTCAGGTGACCGTGCATCGTGATAAATTCTTATAATAAAACCAACTAGGTACATTAATTTCTCAATTTTATTTTTGGAATAAAACTCTACATGTTTCGGACAGTTCCTCTGTCCATCATCAGGAGTTTTTCACTTTACACACAGCATTGGTATATGTCAGCAAACCTGTATGACATACACCACTGCTGTGTGTGCAGTGAAAAACTCCTGATGATGGAGAGAGGAACTGTCCGAAACATGTAGAGTTTTATTCCAAAAATAAATTTGAGAAATTCGTGCATCAAGTTGGTTTTATTGTAAGAATTTAGAATTTTTAAGTGACGAATATTTTTCCACTTTGGCTTTATTATGCTTCATAAAGTATTAGGAATGTATAGTCACCATGTATAGTCATCATTTCAGTTTATATTCCAGCGACGTTTGTCTCTTAACCTCCGTTACAATCGGCTTTACAAAATTGCTGATGGAAAGAAACTCTCTTTTATATCACTCCATATGGAAATAGAAGTTAGACTTTTAATGCAGTTTAAAGGAAAACTTTTCAGAACAAACATCGTTATGTTAAGAGCTGAAAGAATGTCACAACGTGCCGATTGGTTCGAAACTACTGAGAAAAGCGAAGGTTTAGAGCAGTTTAAAGAGATATTAAGGGCAGTAATGAAAAAAATAACAATATTTTAAAGAATGGTAATAGTATTTTGAAAATGATATTCCAGGCCTAAGTACAACTCTGCCATAAAGAATTGTTATACGAGCGTAGTAAAATAACACAAAATTTAAAAATGAAAATTACAGCAGCCACAACGAAAGGAATATTATTGAATATTTGCAATCTTCAGTCATACTGTATCTCAAGCCATCTTCTGTAGTTATCAGACTAATAGGATTTTAGTGGGTTAACTATAGAAGATGTTAAATAAATACAAAAGCATGATTTCACTCAATTTTGTATCTCAGAATTTTATTCTCCTTTCTGTTCACAAGGGAAGAATAAACGGTTGGTGTCCTTGTGATTTGTGCTGGACAAAGTGGCAGTAGTGTGGATTTGGTACACTAAATTTCTGCTTTCCCATGCCAATTATCATCCTGCCAGTCCTCCTTACTCATGTGACATTAAGGACTAGTACAGTGTACCATTTGAGGCCACTTGACCCCGCAACTCTCTTACCGCGTGGCTGCAAGTGACCTGAATGTCTGACTGACTGACTAATTACGTGAAATTGTTAATAGCGCCCACGACGATGGGCTAAACAGACGTGGTAATTCAAACGGACCGGTTAGAATCCATGTGGCAGATGGTGGTGATACAAGGCTAGAAGTTAAATTTGTTACTAAATACGAGTAGATTCAATTCTAACTTGTAAGAATAAAAAATGTGCTTAGACAGCACATGTATAAATTAGTGCTATGATATTTTAAACAAAAAAGTGATTATTCACCTAATGATTATTAAATTTGTACCTGTGACTAAGCATTAACCGGTATAGTCACATGGAGGATTGCCGAGCATTGGACTAGCTCAGATTCAGTCACAGATGGCGAAATTTCCACACTTTCTGTCAATCAACTTAGCGAAAGTGCCCGATGATTTCTTTTTATATATTCAACATTTTACATTTTTGTGAAAAATATTAGTAGATATTTTGTAATAATTTATTATTTTAACCCCAAAAATGTATAGATAAAAATTTTATAGGTTATAGCCGAACATGGTTTGTACACTTGTGTATGAGACAACAAGATTGCTATCCCTCAGTTACGGGCGGTTCGAAGCCTTCCCTATACATCAGAACGACGACCAAGTGTAGTAGTCACATCTGGAGTCCTTACGGCCTGTCATGGCTCATTCAAGAAAACCTTACTGAGGGACGGTTTAAGTTGCGAATATCCTGTGAGCAACGGACAATGGAAATAATAGTTTACTTCCCTAATTCCTAAAATGTATTGGCACAACATGAAGTACTCATAATTTAGGCTAACGTAGGTTGTAATAGCAGTCGCCTGACACAAGGGAGCCTTGAAACCAAAGTGACAAAAGACATTTCCATACTGACCGATGAGAATTCGACGTTCTCATTCGAGGATATTCTTCGACCGGAATGGGACGTTCCGATATACGAAAAAAAGCGGTCCGATTTCATAAATCAATGTATACCATATAGACTTGTACTGGTTAGTATCTGCACTTTGGCAGAGGAGGAGGACAGGTATCTGTTGAGTTGCGCTAGTGATTATGTCAATAGACAGTCATAGTGATTCGTAGATAAACAATCTAATTCCTAACACAGTTAACTGGACTCCATAAACAGAAAGACAATGGTAATAAATTAAAAATTCAGATGTAACCAACAAGAAACTGTATAAGATTTGATGAACCACACTCGTATCCCGAAAAAGTCTGGCCTATTACACTGAACTAAACAGGGGCACGAATAGTACACAGGGGATGAGCGTATACCAATGTTCAAGTGTACAAGTGTAAGGGATTAGCAAATAGGAGTGTCTATTAATATAATTAATAATAAAGAATCTTCAGACCATCCGAATCAGAACTGTTAATTATATAATGTAATAAAATATAGTCTAATACCACTTTATTTTAATATTATATTAATTAACTGTTTTCAGCTACATGTTTCGGCTTTTTCAGAGCCATCCTCAGGATGAAAAAGCCGAAATATTTTGCTGAAAAATGTTAACTCATAAAATGTTACAATAAAGTTGTGTTAGGTTATGTTTTAATTACATTATTTAATTAATAGAGAAAAACACAATGGGGATGCCTTGCCTTAAAGTTATAAAGAATCAGAACTGTGTATCATCGTCGTCATCACTATCTTCATGATCATCATTACCCTCTTTTACCTTGGCTCCGAATCACATCTTCATAAACATGCATTGTTTACATACGATAGTAATAAAAAAAGCTAGTCACAATAATTCCCTTCGTCAGCTATGAATGTACATGGCAGTCACAACGCAGTAGCGGTTTTATTATTTAGGGCTCTAGAAAGAATTATGTTTTTTTTTGCTAACTGCTTCGAAATTGCTGTCTATAAGAAACTCACAGCTTTGCCACTTTACTAAAACCAAGAAATCCACTACATCACACTTTCTGTTACTTTGCCGCTGCTTCCCTACTACATACATATTATTGATTCATATTTTCGACAAACTTAAACTTACATAGTCCTGAAATGTTGGTAACATTGCTCTGCGTCGATTAATACAGTCGAGAATGTTCGACTTCCGGCTTTGGCCTTTCAGATGAAAATTTAATCGATAACTTAGAGGTAGGAGTACAGCGGTTGGTGGATAGATGGCACGCGTATCGTCTGATGAAGGTATTGTGTTGCTTGTGTTGAACGACTGCAAAATGAGTTTCATTAAGGTAGCGTGCAGAAAGTAAGGTCTAGCGTCGAATACACAACAAAACTGTAGGCTGTCTACCCTATGTGTATCTCACACAAATAATTAATCCCGCCTTAAAACACTGGAAATGTAACACACTTTTAAGTTCCCGTCAGTGTCGGATTCGGTTAATCTGGGAGCTTCATGCACGAATTTGTAAACCAATTTGCAAGTTGTTGCTACACGCACAGTTTTGCAGGGCATTTAAACATGAGAGACTAGAGAGTTACAGTGTTAACTCCTACAACACTTACAGCATTTTCGTTGAGTGGGAATGTCTCGTCGATACCGAGGCCTTGGGGAAAATGGGCCACAGCTTACTGGTTAATCCACGCTTTAGTCCAGGTTTTAGCAGAAATAAGTGATAATACTAGGAGGTTACTTTGGCAGATGATTACAGTGGAACTAGTCTTCTCTCTAGGCAAATGTCTGAGTACAAACTCAAGTTATGCAACAGCAGTTTGCTTGTACGCGCTGTATGATTCATTACTGTGTTTTTATGAAGTAGTCCTTTGTTTTGAGTCCTTATTCTGAGCTAATAACAGCGACGTTGAACTTTGAATAAATAAAGATCGGCATTGATTTTAATGAGAGCTCTGAGCTGCGTCTTAAGTTATTTGATATTTCTGTTACGGTTATGTGCTGATTCTTACGTCATTTCGGATATTTTCTTGACAGTTGTGTATTGTGTCATATGTCATTTCGGATATTATTGTCACAGCTACGTGCTGGAAGTTTTGTTATTTCGGATGTTTTCGCCTTACTTGTCTCTCTTTGAAGAAGTAGGATTACTGTAATTCTTGTAGCATGCACAATATCATAAGCATGCTGAGCAGTATCTTCAGCATGCTGTGCAGTATCTCCAGCATGCAGCACAGTATCTGCAGCTTGCTGCTCAGTATCTTCAGCATGTTGTATTGTATCTCCAGCATGCTATATGCGGTAACATCAGCATGCTGTGCAGTATCTCCAGCATGCAGTGCAATAACTTCAGCATGCCCTGACGTGTTTTCTCCCTCGCAGGAACTCCCAAATTTTTCACGTTTGTCAAAGCGAGGAAGAGTGATTTTCCAGTTTCGTATCTGTGACGGTGTGGGATGAAGTATTACCACATACAGATTAAACAAAATTTAAGATATATCACTGCTTAACTCTTCAAAGTCTCGACTTAAACTAATTAAAGGTACATTTAATTACTGATATCTCATATCACTGAGAAATCACAGATTTACCATCACACAGGTAAAGGATTAACTCCGTTATGGAAGCAATATTTATTTATAACACTCATAACTCCGTGTTTTTATGAAGTACAATTTCTGAATGTTAAAACAGACGGTATATATATTGTGATCATTGTAATTCAAAATATGAAGGGATGCCATTTAAGCAATTCTGGCAACAGTTTTTTTACTAATGAATAAAATATAATAGATGAGTGAAAACATCGCGTAGAATTGAGAAGTAAATATCTGTGGAATCCGAGCCGACCAATGGCGTTCATCCAGATAGGCGATGCTCTGCAGAAGTAACCTTCTTCTCCCAAGTAACCTCCACCCACATTGCAGCTATTAACCAGCAGAGAAAGTATTACTGCCTGCATGTGTTATTTAACCCTTACCCCGCTAACGTGGAGAATTTGGTGAGCTCCTAATAAAGCCAGCAGATGGCAGATGGGATTTAACTCGTTGTTTAAAGGGTTAAACTGTGTGAAGTTCTGAGTCTATCACAGCGGGAGCTAAACAGATTGCAGGTTTGTGGGATATGATGTAGCATAGTCTGATAAAATTGTACAGACGTTTCGGAGAAAACTTTTGCCTTTCTCAAGGGTGTACTTGAGTAACTGATAAAGGAAGTATTAGACTTCTTTGAAACTTCGGTATATTTAAACAAACCACAATACGTCACATTCCAGAAGACATGAACAGTCATATGTGTAAGGTGCTTCTGTTCCTTCTTGACCGACAGGCGCCGATCTAACACTTTAGTGAGATTTTATCAGATTTTACAAAATTATTACCAATACGATCAATTTTGCAGCTCCCGCCATCGACTGTCAAACAGCCGCCACACGCAGCGAAAGACGCCAAGCTGGCATAGTGTCCGGCGGAGTGTCGGGCTGGCGCTTGTTGGTCAAGCAGGAAAGAAACACCCTATAAATTCATCGCTAAAAACAAAAGAACTCTCGGCTATGACCAATATACTTCTTACGTTCCATATGTCATTCTTGGTAAGGGTAATGCCAGATGCGACGCACTGGTTAAGGTAGGTAACAAAGTTGCCTGTGATACGAATACATACTTTGGGATAAGTTTGCTTCAGTTACCAACAGAATCTGTACGTCTTGATGTAGAAATTTCATATGTAGTTCCATTAAACTTGCTTTATATAAAGCTACACGTTATGCGTAGAATAAAGAAATGCTGGCATCTACTTGCGCAAGGCCTTAACATTTATAGAGTTGAGATCATCAAGTCTCACATCTTGGTTTATTTAAAGACGCTTATGAAGTGTAAATATGTAATGATGGGTGAATAATAACTTGGAAAGGATTTTGAAATAAGAGGTGGTGGAAAATTTGGAGGGATTTCCTGCCATTTTTTCTGAAGGGGCCGAGGAAAACCACAACCTTTTTCAATATAGCCGAAGTTCTGACGTTGATATGAATTTGGGATTTCTTGAATATGAAGCTCGAGTCTTAATGACTCGCTAGTTCAAGATATCTCACGCAACGCTAATGACATGTTCATTCAGGGCACCTTGTTCAACGTTAATAGGAAGTCAACTCGTGGTATTTCAAGAGCGTTAATAACCCGTTAACTTAAGCTGTGTCATACAACGTTAATTATGTATTAGCTCAAGTTATATCTTACAGCGCAAATGACATATTCGCCCAGAGTATCTTATACAACACAAATGACTTATTCACTCAAGGCATGTCACACAACACTAGTGACATATTCACTCAGAGTATCTCATAAAACACCAATGACATGTTCTCTCAGGGTATGTCATACAATACCAATGACATGTTCACTCAGGATATCTCATTCAAAACTAATGACATGTTCAATCATGTAATGTCATACAACACTAATGATGTTTTCACTCAATGTAATTCCTACAACACCAATGGCATATTCACTCAGAGTATCTCATACAACACTAGTGACATATTCAAATAAGATATCTCTTACAACACCAATTACATGTTTATTCAAGCTATGTTATTCAACACTAATGACGTATTTACTCAGAGTACTTTATACAACACCAAAGGTATAGTCATTCAGGTTATCTCAAACAACACTAATGGTGTTCAATCACAGTATTTCATACAACGCTAATGATATGTTCTCTCAGGGTGTGTCATAAAGCACTGATGACATGTTCAATCAGGGTGTGCCATACAACACTAATGGCAAGTTCACTCAGGATGTCATACAACACTAATGGCAAGTTCACTCAGGATGTCATACAACACTATGACACATTCATTCACAGTATCGCATACGGCACTAATGACATTCATTCAGGACCCTCAACTTCGCGGTAACTTACAACTCCTGCTCTTTATAGTACACAAAATCGCCGTCTCAAGTCCCGAAACCGGCTATCTCCACATCTTTTGTCAGTCTGTCCTGTCGAGTGCCGTAATTTTACCTTACATAATTCCACAACCGCCGATCCCAGTGGCCACGCTGTCTAAGGTGCGGGTGTGCCGCCGCTCGCTTGCTGGGATTGTGGGTTCGAATCGCGCCAGGGGAATGGATATCTTTCTGTTGTCAGTGTTGTGTGTTGTCCGGTAGAGGCCTCTGCATCGGACTGGTCACTCGTCCAGAGGAGTCCTACCGATTGTGGCGTGTCTGAGTGTGATCGTGAATCCTCGACAATGGTGAGGCCATGGCCCACTGTGGGGCTGTTGGGCCATGGTAAAAAAATTAATAAGTCCACGACTAATTCCTTTCACATTTTTTCCGCCTTTTTGTGTATTTATGAACCATCCTGCTCTCTGACGCTATAGAATGTGATGAACTGGCAGCATCATTAAAGAAATTAGACAAAAATGAATAAATATATAAAATATATTCAACTGAATATTATTCTGGATTAATATTACTGATACAGTACTCTACTGCATAGTGGCTGAAGAATTTTTACTCGTCTTTAGTTATTTTTTGAGTTACAATATTGATCAAAATTAAACGTAGAAAGTTTCAGGAACGTGTGAGGGGAGGGAGATGGGAGACGCATAAATTTTTTAGTTGCTAATCCTGTAGGGAAGGCAACATGTGGCGTGCTTATGGGCAGATCGCACGGTTATATCGAGGGGGTTAGAGAAGATGTTTAGAGGGTGTTAACGACATTGGACTGACTTGGAATAGGGTGCAGTTTTTGTTTCTTGAGAACAGCGTAGCAACCTTCAGATTGAACATTCTCTACAACGTAACAAAGAACAATTTTGTACATTTCAACCACGTTCTTACTCACAAAGCATTCCTAAGTTATATTAAAGAAAACATACAAAGAGAAAACAGGGCCACTGTCACCGCTGTAAAAAACGCATGCACTGAGAGGCTGCTCTCAAACAGCCAGTTTCATAATCTATGAAACCTCTATAAGACAAGGAGCCAAAAATTATGTCCTCAGTAGACCACAAGCTGTAAGAAGAGTGAACGTGAAAAATTGACAGTATTTCCTAAGGCACAGAAAATAAAGTGCCTCTTGTTGTTAAACATCAAATAAAAGATGTGTTGTGTAGAACCCTCGTAAAATTTATAGGATTGGAGGACTGCTGGTCTTCATCTACACCACGTCACTTCGCTACCAGACAGCTTTAGCACTCTGACAGCTTCTAAGGGATGCATTGCACAGTGTTACTGTGCATTTACTGATCTAATGTACTATATATTCAAAAAAAGTTTTGTTTTCTTTTGGAAATTATCCTTTGGGTTTTCAAACTTAAATCCGTACTTAACAGCACCTTGGCCTAGTGACGACAAAGAAGAAATAATAAGCCTTCCTCTCGGCTAACTTGCGTATCAATGTTGCATCCTTAGGAACCATAGCCTGTTGGCTCCATGGATTGGATACTCATTACGGTAACGAAACTTCCACACAGGCGGAAGTTTTAAGGCTAGCTGAAAGAGTCAAAGCTCCTCAAATATTTTATGTTCCATAAATATAAAATCTAAGGCTTTAAAAGTGTCATTAGTTAAAACATAAATCAAACTAGAGTTAAAATATCGAAATTATGTTTATTGGACCTTGCATCATCTTCATAGTTGAATAAAGAGAGACCAACTTGATGTCGCTTGTTTTTTATTTAATTATTTAATGCTCAACATGTTTCGGATGTTAATACATCAGAAACATGTTGAGCATTAAATAATGAAATAAAAAACAAGAGACATCAAGTTGGTCTCTCTTTATTCAACTGTAGAAATTATGTTAAGTTCAAATCAATTATGTTTTTTTGTTCTGACTCTGGATCATGCAAGGAAAATTTTCTTTCATGAATGCAATTCTTTAGCATACAAAAACTACAAGACCTCTTAGACACACACCTTAAATGACCTTAATTATGTGCACATGGCAAGCTGCAAGTGTGCCAACACGATCATGCAAATGTATCGATGTCTCGAAACTGCCACTGTGCTGTTGTGCAGGTGAGCGAGTAGTGGAACTGATTAAGGTAGGCGCCTGGGGAGTTCCCATGACACGGTTCGGTGCTTCCAACACAGAAAGTACCAACTGAAAGATACACAGGTAGCAGTCATGTCAGAGTAACTCTATCTTCCTTGATAAGGGAAATGTTTCCAAGAAATTCCACGTAAATTTTGCAGTGTAGGTACAAAACTTTCCGAAGTTGTGCAGAAATTCGCCTCAGAAACTTGGCTTAGTGCTGAGGTCCCAGAAACTTCCAGAATTTATATAAGCTTCGTACTTTATGAATAACGTAAATTTTATTGGTATGTAATTGTTATTATGGTTTGATAAAAGTAATAAAACTATAAAATGTATGTAGACATATGGCTTTTATAAACAGGGAGTGCTGTAATTGCGCGTGGTTCGGAATTAGTGCCATATTGGTCAATCACAATTACATCAGGTTATGGATTTCCATCCGTCTGGAACTAATGTACCTGCCACAAAATAACGAATGTGACTCTACCGAAAAATAAATAAAAATGACGGAAGCTTTGTAGTCATCTTAAAAAATGTGTTTATAATTTAATTTCATTTGATTCGCATAGATTTATCTGTGTGGATATTCCACAATAGAACTTAAAAAAATATGTTCGAAGAAACATCCACGTGTGTGCTCCTCTTTGAAATATTTTCGGTTGCTTTAACAATTTTTGTCGTCCTATTTTAACTTCATCCCATTACCCAAAATTAGAGAGTAATATGGTTTGTTTGGATTTAATATAGCTCGAAGAAGACAAGGCCCAATACAAGTCGAATTTATTAATTTACATATTTTTTTTAATGTTTGTTTCGTCCTCAAAATGCACTAGAAGTTTATAGATGTGGGTGCTCCCTGTTTCTTTAATTTTCACCTTTAGTTTTGGAAATAATTTTTGAGGTTAATTTATACTTCAAGAAGCCTGCAACATTCAAATAAAAAAAAATTGTCGTAATTTTTAACAGAACAGCAGGTTACATACAAAAATGTATCCATCACATTTATTTTCATGTAATTTGATACGATAAACAAGTTTAGTCCATATATTTTAATACCCAGATCATTATACTGAAAATTATGTATTTATTTACTTTTGGTGCACGTGGTTGGCAATGTCCATGTTTTTGTTCCTTGCAACTTCCCCGCCAGTCTGCTGTTTTTATTATGTAGAATATGTTAAAATGTTTTGAACATTATGCGTGACGTATCAGCACTTTGCTTGCATGACAGTGACATGTTTATATAAGTAAAACATAACAAAGAATGCGGCTTGTTTTAATCCTACGAGTTTCGGGATTATTAAAGAAGCAGAAGTTTGCAGAATGTTTATGCGATATGTATTGTTAATAACTCGATTTTTATTTTGGGAATTTTTTATTTTTCTTTTTACCTTGTTTGTTCATTTTTGTGCTACATTTTATCTTCACACAGTAGTGCCATCTCGTATTTTAAGAAGAAATTAAACCCAGTATGATCTTTTCCTTCGAAGCTTTCATGCTGAAAATTTGACTTTTCTGACAAAAGGAAGTTGCGGATTTTGTCATTATGACAGTGGTGGTGAACCTACAGGATGGCAACACATTTCCGCATTCCATCTCCAATATTAGGGAGGGAAGGTCGATATGGATAAGAGTGATGCGATTTCTGAGATAAAGAGAATGGAATTGATGGGGTGGTTGGTAGAGCCAGGACAAGAAAGGAGGGTAGGTGATATTTGGCTTTTCTGATGATAAACGGCACTAGCTCCGGAGAGGGCGCTAAGTACTGACACCAGCTGGCGCCGCTACCTCCTCCTCCCACCTCCAGAGGTGGGTACACACAGGAAATGATACCATAGACATCTCTTTGTTTGCAAATGTGGTACCCAGAAAAGTATATCTTCGTCTTTATTTCTCGACGTTCAAATGTGGCAACACTTAACCATTTTATGAATAAATTTAATCTAAGTTACTTTTAAAAATTTACTTTCTATCTCACAGAGAACGAGTTGTGTCTCTATTACAAATCTTAACCAGTTAGTGCTCTTAAGGAAATAAACGCGTTTATAAAGTTATGACGTTAGTAAGTGTATTTAGGATTACTTTGCTTCCACACTTTGCCTGTTGCATAAGGTCCAGAAATAAATACAACCTTTCAGAAGATGGATCTATTGCTGTCATCAGGTAACGGGTGATAAGGGGGCGAGTTGTTGTTGGTAGAAAGAGAATCTTGGGGCTAATAGTATAACAACATAAATGGCGAAACTTGATATGGAAGTAGGTAACTGAATTGAACCAGTGAAATGTTACATGGTGCTGAATCTTGGACACTTCGTGAAGTAAATCAAAATTATCTTGAAAGATTTAAAATATGGTGCTGGAAAAGAATAGAGAAGATCAATTGAACCTGTCGTTTGAAAAATGAAGAAGTATTACATGTAGATTGGGAAGAAAGAAACATCCTGTGTTTAACAAAAATAAGGAGGTGTAAATGGAATGGTCACATCGTGCTTAAGTACTGTCTTTTAAAACATGTTATTGAAGGAAAGATGGAAGAAAAGTTGAGAAGACTAGTAATAAGGAGTAAGCAGCTACTCTATGAACTTAAGGGAACGAGAAGGTCGTGGAAATTCAAAAGGGAAACAGTAGATCGCAGTCTCTGGAAATCTCGCTTTGGAAGACGTTATGGACCTTTCGTAAGACAGACTATATGACAGTGTTGATGGTGACAATGATGATTAACTTAACTGAAAAATGTTGAGTGATAAGTCTTAACTGAATTTTTGATATTATGGTAATAATAATAATAATAGAAAATAAATATTTCCAATTTCGGAAGTGTGTTGTCATATAGTCGGATAGAAATTTAATGTAATCGGAGAACTACCTTCATCCTCAGCACATAACAATAAACAATCTGCAGTACACTCTTCCGAAACTTTGGAAACTGTACACCTGTTTGCCTTGCATAACATCCTGGAAGAAGAATGTTTTCTTCGTTAGTGTTGATAAGAAACCAACTAGAAGTCACTTATGTGTTATCCTTTCTCCTTTACAATTTGCTCAACATGTTTCGGGCAACCATATGACCATCTTCAGGAGCTGACGACTGCGTAGTGTTATCACCACGTGTTGGAATTGTGCCGTGGCTGCAGGAAGGCTGTCAGAACCGGTTAGCAGGTAGTGTGAGTAGCAGGTAAGAGGACTTCATAGCACAACAAGTTGTGCTACGAACTCCTCAATGGACACACTACCTACTAACCGGTTCTGACAGCCTTCCTGCAGCCACGGCACAACACCAACACGTGGTCATAACACTACGCAGTCGTCAGCTTCTGAAGATGGGCACATGATTGCCCGAAACATGTTGAGCAACTTTAAAGGAGAAATAAAGGATAACACAAAAGTGACATCTAGTTGGTATCTTATCCACACTAAATTACGATGCACGGTCAACCACACATCAGATTTTCTTCGTTACTTCTGCGGATGTCTCTTGTCCCTCAATGTAAAATAAGTTAAGGAGAGGAACATATAAAAGTTCGTTTAAGGATGAGTGGAGAAATCGAGAACACAATTTCAAGGAGACGTGAGAAGCAGAATGTTAAATAAAATGTTGAATATCGCAATAATGACAAAGGAATAGGTGTGAAAGAGGCAACGTAAATAAGGTAAACGTAAATCAATAACGCTAAATAAAAGCAGTTGAATTAGTGGTGTATAAGCAAGGCGAATATACAAGACACTTTTTATAAACGTGTGAATCATAGATAGATTGTAAGACTGGTCCTCTCTTTTAATAATTCTGAATTGAGTGGTGCTAAATTAATTAGACACAAGAAGACATCACTGACCTACAATAAGGCTTAATGCAGTGTTCTCCAACCTTTTTTTAATGGAGGAACTCATAAAATAATTTTCATATCTCGTTGAACTCCTGATAATGGAGAAGTTTACAGACCAGAGAACACAGAGCCTGTTGGTAGCGTGTGGATTTTAATTCTGTGTTGCCAATTTTCCGACACAAATTCCTGCACTAATTAGAGTGATAATTGGAAATGTCAGTGTTATTGCAAAATGTTTATATAATTATTGCACGATATCCCGCTGAAACCTTAACGTTGGGCTGCGGAGGCCTGCATGAGAAGCGCTGGCTTATGTATTGCAACTTAACCTCTGATATTTCCTTACAAATGCATTTAGGTAAGTGTTCACTGATAGGTGAATTTCGCCGTAGAAGAGGCCATGAAGGCGCTGAGGGAGAGTACAGGTACAGCTAAACTCGTACTCTTTCTCTAAACTCGGCGCTAGATGGGGATGGGTAGTCAAAATCACTTCCCTGCCGCTTTACCCCGGGAAAGAGACCCGGTGCCCGTTGTGGAGGAAGCTGGAGGTGCCCTAGAACCTGTGTAGGAGGGTGCGGAAAAACTCTACCCCATCGGGATTCGATCCCCAGACCGTTTAGCCGGTAGCAATTCGCTATACAGAATACTCTATAACAGTTCACTGATAACTTATTCAATTGGAATGTTCTGGTAATTACAATGGGTCATAAATGTAAAATACGAGTATTAAGTCTGAGTTATTTTTGTGTTCGTTACTTAACTTGTGTTTCGTTGTGGTAACATTGTTGGGGTGGTGAGTACATGACAATTGTCTCCCAATAACGCTGAAAGTCACAGTAACATCGCAAAATAATACTCTAAGCTGCAAAATGATTGGAACTGAAAGCCAAGAAAAAGAATTGCTTCAAAAGGAAATGAAAATAATAAACAAGTGTGGGAATTGAACTGGTGGACAGTGGATTTGAAGGTACAGCTTGGCATTGTTCATGGAATAGCAGGTGAGACTCTAACAACAAAACAGATGCTCTGATAAAAGTAGGTTCTTCTATAAGAAAAATAAATTTCTTCCACAAATAACTTGTCAGTGTATCAGAGCTTAGTGTTGGTGAAAATTCAGTGAGAGGAACTTTGTAAGTTTTGGCGTCTCTGGAACTTGGCATTAAGGAGGATATTAATGAACGTTAAGAGATAAAAGTTCTAGTAAATCGTACGTTTATTAATGATTTATGTAACAGTGTTGTCGCTAGAGTCTGTAGAAGTACAGTTGGACAGATCTTTTCAAAAATGACATATTACCCAAAGTCAAAGAGAAAAGAAATATCCTTCTTAGAATCTAAGTAGGAAAGCTTAGTGGAACGGCCATATCTTGCCTGGGAACTGCCTTCTAAAAAGCATTATTGGAGTGAATGATATAAGGTAAAATAGAAGAGACGAGAAGACAAGGAACAAGTAAGAAACCACTACATGATTTTCAGGAAACAAAGGAATACTAGAAATTGAAAGAAGAAGTACTAGATCGCACTCTGTGTCGAACTTGTTTTGGAAAAAGAGACTATGGACTCGCCATTAGACGGACAGCGGAATGAATGTCTTTACTTTAGCTCAGCGGAATGAATGTCTTTAGCTCAGAGTACACAGCAGAGATTATTCCGTACCAATGGTTCTCGTAGGATGGACCGTGAGTTCTCCCATGTGACACGCAAAATTGTGTATGTATATTATTAAAAATACATGAAATTTATAAATAATCTTACTGAACATATATTTTATGGGGTGAGTAGATTATTCGGCAGATCTTGAGGAAGGAAAATTGAGCATGGGAGAGTCCCCGTCTCTTCCATCGTGTTGCCAGTTTAAATGTGCAGTGTGCCGTGATTCGTCCCAGCAAAGAATAGGACTACTCTTACTTACTTACTCCATGGTGCAGAGTCCTTCTTGAGAAGCTAACTGGTTTGCAGCTAGTCAAGAAATTCCCCGCATTTCACGGAACCCGAAGGTTCATTACCGCACTCAC
>Ga0123354_10000124_pt1 | contig 57938 bp, 42 predicted proteins | sample TergutLab28metaG_2_FD_97872 | JGI IMG/M metagenome (GOLD analysis project Ga0123354, IMG submission 97872) | Labiotermes labralis P4 segment gut microbial communities from Petit-Saut dam, French Guiana - Lab288 P4 | ecosystem: Host-associated > Arthropoda: Insects > Digestive system > Gut ... | reverse complement strand
GTCTTGTAAAAGCATCGGACCGGGTTGCCCGGCGGTCTGAACATTCTGATTGTCCGAAACCGGACGACCGGAAGCTGTAGTCAATTTTTCTTTTTCCATAAATCTTTTATTTTTTGTTATTAATAATGACTTGTATTGAAATTTTTTCGATAAATTCCGATGTTCCAATTCAAATTTTTACTTACGAAAGCAGTGAGCAGATTTGCGGTGAATGTTATTCCGTTATCTCAAACTTCAAAAGCACATTCTTGCCCAGCTCTATCAGGTCGCCGTGTTGCAAGGGATAAAGCGTGATTGTATCTTCGAGTTCAACGGGCAGGTTGTCGCCATGAACTATTTTCGTAGCGCTGCCCCCGGCGGAACGGCAACCTCTCGGCATTGCTCTGAGCCGGAAGGAATTGTTTTTGAAAATTATATCGGCATGCGCACCGCTTACGTTACTGTTCTTTTCACTTTGTTTAAAATCGGATTCGTCCGGTTTTATGACTATGTCGTTGATGCGGTATGCCTCATGTCTGCTGATTTCTCCTCTGCCGATGTGAAAGACCGTTTTTTGTGTAGGGTCTAAAACATATTCTTTTTGCGAAAGCGATCCAAATCCCGGAACAGCAGTTATACGGGCTTTACAATCAGCGGCAATGGTTGGAATAGTTATGCGACTTCGAATTTCGATAAACAACCCGCCCGAAGCTTGGTGAAAATTGTTGTTTTCGGGCGGGTCTTGAAACTCAAATACTGTTTCAGCTTTAGCAATTTCGTGTAAATTGGCATTTTCCAAAGCCAAACACAAAGCGTCCTTGAAACCGGCGCTACGCACCGCTACTTGATTTCGTTGGTTGGTTGTCCAAATCACAATAGCTTCGGAAAAGTCTCTGCCGTAGAATTGCTTTAAATAACTAACAATAGCATCAATAATTTCCTCTTGCAGTTCGACGGCATTATCGGCTTGTTTTTTTTCTTTTTTGTTTTTGCTTTCCGAAAGATTGGGGTTGAAAATTTTAAATAATTTCATCCGGATTTTCCTTAAAGTATTCGTGAATTTACTAAATTCAGAGCTTTGCCGTTCCCGAAGGATTATATTTATTGCTCTCCCACACTCCGGTTTTCACTGTTCCGTCTTTGTATATATGAATGCCGGTTCCCGCACGCGTATCGTCTGCCCATTCGCCGTACCACATATCGCCGTTCTGCCAAAGATAAATTCCTGCTCCGTGTCTTTTCCCGGCATCGGTTTCGCCAACATAGAGATTTTTATCTTCATACTTTATCTGAAACTTGTAAGAAGCGTTTGAATCGGTCGAAGGATAAGTTTTGGCGGGTTTATCATCAATAAAATCGCCATAATAAATCATTTTTCCCGTTTTATCGTAACAAGTACCTTGACCGGACTTTTTACCGTTTGCCCAACCGCCGGAATAAAATTTACAATCGGGACAATTGCTGATATATCTGCCGTCATCCAAATTTCCGATGATATAGATGCCGGCTCCCTCTCTGTTTCCTTTACTGAACCCGCCAAAATAAAAATCTTTGGTATCAGAACTGTCCCAATAATATGCACCCGACCCGCTACGTCTTCCAAAGCTTTTTTGCCCTTTGTATTTACCGTTTCCGTAAGAAGATTTGGGATTTGAGTTCATCGCAAAATCCAATGATTTTTGCAATGCTTCCATAATTATCCTTCTTTCTTCTACGGCTCTTCTTTCTCTGCAGGCATTTATACGCTCCAGGAGATTGTTATCGATTCTCTTGTAGGAGTCGTACAACACCTGTGCTTTATCGCAATTATCCAGCTTTAAAGCTTCTATGATTTGCTGTTTTAAGAAATCATCTTGCCCGAATGCGGCCGTGCCGGATACAAACAGCGCTAAAATAATTATTACCTTTTTCATTTTTTTATCGTTTTTATCATTTTAATATTTATTAATTATTCTATAATTTTTTTATAATTTCTTGATAGTCGATGATTTTTTTGTCTTTATTTTTTATATCCGCATCTTTTTTCTTTATATCCGCATCCTTTTTCTTTATGTCTGCATCCATTTTCTTTATGGTTGCATCTTTTTCATTGTTTTCCTGCCGTAATTTCGAAATGGTATTCTTATCGGCAGCGGAATTGGTCATGAATGTTGTGTTTTCCCTTTGTAATCTGTCTATCTCTTTTTGCTTGTCGCTGAGGGCGGAGTCGGTATTTTCCGACATTAACCCGAGACTATCGTTTTCGCTTGCGATCCGCTCGTTACGAGTTTTCAGAGAATCCGGTTGCATAGAAATATCTTCATCGTTTTCCAGTATTTGCGTTATCTCCGAATTTGATTTCTCGTTCGATCGGTTACTTTTAACTCCAAAAAAAATAGCCAAAGCTGCAAAAATCAGACAAAGCACAAACAATCCGGGTATAAGTTTATTTTTCTTATACCGCTTAGTCAAGCGGATTACTTGGTCGTTAAGTTTGGTATTTTCAAGAGAAAGATTATTTCGCTCGTTTAGTATTTTTTCATTGCTTTCTTTCAATTTTTTTATTTGTTCGCCCGATTCAAAAGGGCTTTCGTTGCGTATTTTTTCAAATTCCGTATAAAATTCCTTAGCTGTGGCGTAACGATTTTCGGGCAATTTTTCGAGGCATTTCAATATCATCTGTTCCAGCCGGTCGGGATAATCTTTTTTGTAGGTTTCTCCCGGGTGAGCTGCTTCAAAAGCGGCGCGTCGAAGCGGTTCAATTGCCGGCGGTTGAGCATATTTGTGTTTTTCAAGTATTTTTATCTGTTCCGAAATAGCATCTCTGTTATTTTCGGCTTCAATTTCAAACGGCAGCCGTCCTGCCAATACTTCGAACAATAAAATACCAAAACTGTAAACATCGCTTCTTGCGTCAAACACGCCTTTATCGAGTTTTTCGGGCGACATATATTCACATATACCATTTTTCTTTTTACTGCTTGTAATTTCACCTTCATCGGATACGGCAAGTCCGAAATCGAACAACATATAGTTGCCGTTGATTTTACGCATTACATTTTTCGACTGAATATCGTTATGCCAAATTTTATATTTGTCGATCAATCGGTGGCGTGTTTTGTCATCAATAAGCACCTTTCCGGCATCATTCGGGTCGGGAGTCAGGTTGTCGATTTCTCTGTCCATGCAGAAGAGGTAAATATCTTCGTGACAATAGGCAAGTGCTCCGGCAATGTCGGATACAAACTTCATTACTTCGTTTACGGGTATAAACTTTTTATCTTCCAAGTATTTGTGCAAGGTTTCTCCTTCAACGAAGTCCATCTCAAGATAAGCCCTGTCGTTATCAATAACAGAACGGAAGATTTTGACGATATTCGGATGTCCGCCGTTCCCGAGCCGCAACAGTTTTTCACTTTCGTTGCAAAACGACTTGTATAATTTTGAATTACTGTCGTAAATCGGATCGTGTAGTTCCTTAATGGCACGAATATTGTGAAACTGATGATGCCTCACTTTCCAAACAGTTGAAAAGCCGCCTTCGAACCTGCCGATTTTTTCGTATTCCCGTAAAAGTAGTTCCATATTACAAATTCAGTCTATTCGGTAAACTAATTGGAAAGAACAACCCGAAAACCCAAACTGGAATAGCGGTTGTTCGGATCCATGTGGTTACGAAAATATACCGTGCTATTCGTTGCGTCGCGGTACCAACTCCCGCCGCGAGCCACGCGATCGATACCCGTAGAAGGACCCTTTGGATTACTTTGCGCCGAAGATTTGTACGGACTATACCAATCTTCGCACCATTCCCACACATTACCGCTCATGCCGTGAATACCCAATTCATTGGAGCGTTTTGACGGGTCATTGACAGGTTGTGTACTGTTTTTGCTGTTATCGGAATACCAAGCCACTTCAGCCGATTTATTACTGCCGCTGTACTTATAGCTTTTACTTATGCTTCCGCCGCGAGCTGCATATTCCCACTCTGCTTCTGTCGGTAAACGGTATTTTTTACCGGTTGCGGAATTTAGTTTTGTGATAAAGTCTTGTACTTCCGCCCAAGTTACATTTTCGACGGGATATTTATCGCCTTTTTTAAAATGAGAAGGATTGCTGCCCATAAGCGCTTTCCATTCTCCCTGTGTTACTACGTATATTCCTATATGAAAATCGCTTAGAGTTACTTGGTGCAAACGGCTTTTAACAGTGTCGCAATCTTTTCCCTGATCGCCGCTGCAACCCATCCAAAACTTTCCACCCTTTACAAGAACCATTTTGGGTTCGAAGGGGAGGGGAGAAGCTTTCTTTGTTGAATTGCCTTTTTGCGTTGTTGCCGCTGTTTTAGACGGAATTGCAATCGCAGTTTTTGCAGGATTTGTATTCGAAGAAGCAGTTAAAGTCGTATCCGAAGCTTTAGCCGGAGTTGTATCCGAATTTTTAGCCAAAGTTGCATCCGAAGCTGCAGCTGAAAGTGTATCCGAAGTTACAGCCAAAGTTGTATCCGAAGTTACAGCCAAAGCTGTATTCGAATTAGGTTCGGATGACAAGTCCCATATATTATGTTTAGCAATCAAAAAGCCGATTATGCCGGCAACGATTACACCAAGCACAATTAATACGGTTACAAATGTTCGATTAGATTTTTCATTTTCCATTTTTAATTCTTTTTATATTTAAAAATAATTCATAATTCATAATCACTTAACATATTCCAATTCTCGCAACACTTTATTTATTACCACTTTATCAGAAATGTCCACTGCTCTGTCCGAAGTGCCGCCACGCGTTAGCCGCTCGATACGCACAGCCGCTGCCAGATAGGCATTCTCTTTTTCTGACCAAACGAAAAAAATATACCACCCATCGTTTGGCGACGGTTTAACCGGAGTATTCACCACAATGGTTTTACCCCTTTTATCTGTTATACTGCGGGAATATATCAGATCCCTTTCGGGAGTTCCCGTCTTTCCGCCCATATTTTGCGGAAAGTTGGAAGCTCTGTTTCTGTGTTTTGAAGTTTCGTTTTGCATATATTCTTTTAAAATATTTGCCGCCTCACGAGAAACGATTGTAACCGGCTTGCAGCTATCGGTCTTCATATATTTATTTCCCGCTTTAATAAATTTCGTTTCTACAAATGTTCCACCGTTAGTCACAATACTAACCACGCGCGCCATATTCAACGGAGTCGCCCGCATGGTACCTTGTCCCCATGCCCAAGCACATTCAGTCCAGTTCATCTGACTAAATAATGTATTTTTGTCGGTAATTTCGGAATTTTTCAAACCCTCATCGCGTTTGGTTATATAGTTTGTGTATATGGTTATTCCTTTGTCTTCCATTGAAGAAATTTCTTTCTTGAAATCATTTCGTCGAGCGGCAGGATAATCGAAAAAATAGGGCGTCAGCGTTTTCTCCACAACCGTTCTGCCTTTTTTGTCGATGCTTTCTTTATCAATCCTAATGCCGGCTGTTTGATAGATACTGTCTAACTGTAAATAAAGATTATTGTCATTAACAAAATTGATAAAGTAATTGTTTGAAGATAAAACAATAGCATCTTTCATTGTTATTTCGCCGGTTTTTCCGAAATTGCCTTCCGCTTGTTTGAGTTTTGCACCGCCTCTTTGGTTATACGGTTCTTTCGCCGAAATAACATTCCCTTGTCTATCTCTTGAAGCATCAACAATTTCATAAAAATCAACATTATACGTTTTCTCTGCGGCTGCCGTTCCCAATTTTTGAAAACCTGCAAGCGCCGACATTACTTTTGCGGTGGATCCGGGAGCAGTTTGCAAGGTCAAGCCCAAATCACGGTCGGTATATGCTTTTTGTGCACTGTCTTTTTCGCTATACACATTGGGTGCATTTTTCAAAATATCCCGGTCAGGCAAGGGATAGTTTGCCGAGCAAAGTAAATCACCGTTTTGAGCATTAAGCACCACAACGGAAATGCGCAATTTTTTCCAATTTTGCACCGGAAAATATTCATTTGCATATTTTTCGATTTCGTTCTGCATTTTTGTTTGCAAAGCGGCGTCAATGGTAAGGGTAATATTTCGTTCTTGGTCGCGTCTTTTGTTCCATTCGGCAACTTCCCGACTATCTACACCTGCTTTAAGCATAGGCAGTAATGCGCTGTAATCATAATCGGTAAATTGAATGCTGTCTGCTTTTCGAGGTTTTAAAAACGGACTTGGACGGAAGTTTTTGGCAGCCAAATAAAACGAAACGATATTTCCGTTTGCCTCTCTCTTCAGATTGTCGAATCCTCTCAAAGCGCTTAAACAGCGACTTTCTGCCATATATCCGTACGGATTATCATCGCTGCTGCTCCATTGTATTTTGGTATTGATATCGCCAAGCATGAAAAAGAGGCGGTTGCCAAACGGATAGTAGCGTATTTTCTTCTTTTTGAATTCATTATTGAGGACATTTTCATCAATGCCGGCACGGACATAATCGACGGTTTTATCTTTCAGCAACTCTTTTTCGTTGGAAGCCAAAAGCAAACCGTTGCGATCGTAGATGTTTCCCGCATATAATTTTTTCATTAATAAATTGATACGCGGGTTGTATTCCGGTATTTTCACTCCTTGTATATTGGTAACGGCAGCATATTTTATCAGATACCCGGCGCGTGAAATAACCATATAATTCAAAAGCGTGCAGAGCAAAATCAGCGAAATGAAAATATACGCTGCTGCACCTGCCACAATTACGTTATCGTATTTATTGATTTCTTTTGCTTGATTCTTGGTCGCTCGTTCTCTTGACAAAGAGAGTACAATTCCAAAAGCAGCAAGATTGATAGACATACTCGAACCGCCATAACTGAGAAAAGGCACAGTAACGCCTGTCAGCGGAATCAGTCCGATACTGCCCAAGACTATAACCAAAAATTGCACGCCGGTAACTACCGCAATGCCGGTTATCAGAAAAAATGCAAACGGATTTCCGGCTCGTCTTGCCAGCAGCAAACTTCGATGCAGAAGAATCGCCATACATAAAATAATTAAAACCAAAGCCGCAAGCCCCAATTCTTCGCCAATGCTTGTGAAAACCATATCGGTGTGAAAAGCGGGAATGAGAGTTGGATTGCCTTTTCCCAAGCCCTGACCGGAAAATCCACCCGAAGCCAGCGCCCATATTCCGTTTGCCACTTGGTCGCCGCCTTTCGCTTCATTGTCCCAAATGCCGTTGTCTTTGTTATTCGGGTCATTGCGCGACCACACGGTAACCGAATTTCTGTCGTTCAATCGTTTGCCCTCGTCGCTTAATCCAATCCAATCGCAAATCGAACCACCAAAAACAAACAGCGCTATCAACAGGTTCATAAAAATAGCGCTTTCATATAGTTTTTTCTCTTTGAAATACCAAAAAGCAATCCACGCTGCCAACCACAATCCTGCAAATATTCCCAAAACAAGCATTGTATGATTAAACAACCAACCTGCCGACATCAAAAAAACGATAAACGAAATCATTCCGAAGAACAATTGCCATAAATCACGACGCGCAACCGAATAAATCAAAATAAAAGTACAGGTGATAACCAAAGCAGGTCCGCCGTCGTTGAGAACTCCGAGATAGATACCAAAAATCAGTACAATTGCGAAAAGCGCAATAAGCACCGTCCTGAGTTGCAAACGGAAAGAGGTTTTATTCAATTCTCCGGAAAATGCCTGAATTTTCCCGGCGTTTTTACAAAAGAATGCCGAGATAAAAAATACAATCAAATACTTGGAGAATTCGCCCGGCTGAAAACCGAACAGATTTACTTTAGCGCCACTTCCTTCAGGACCTCTTCCAAATATAAACAGCAACACCATCAGTCCAAGAGCGGCAATCGCATAACCAAGACCATCGGGTAGTTTTAAATGATGCTTTCGTGTAACCGGCATTAATAACCACGAGAAAAACTGCCGAATAAAATCAAATTTTATCTTGAAATAATTTTCGTGGAAATTCACAAAATTTATTTCCGACACGACGCCCATTAACACAACGCCCACAATTACGCTATAGACCATACCGTCACCAAGCATTCTATCGTTCAAACGGTTAATAATGGAATACATGGTAAGCAAACAAATTCCGGAAAGCGTCATCATCACGGGTAGAAGAAGATTGTCGGTGTTGATTTTGCGTTTTCGATTGCGAAACGCAAGGAAAAAATGCAAGCCCCACCACGCCAACAGGAAAAAAGCGAAATGCATAATCAGAGCGTATTTATACTCATTCGGAGTGCGTACCGTCAGTGTATTCTCCTCCTTGATTCGTGAAAAGGTAGAAGCATCGAAAGGCGTAATTTGGTGTTCACGTCGGGTGAAAGTAAACTCACGGTTTTTGCTCAAACTGCCTGTTGTGGTACCTTTTGAATTTCCATATTCATAACCTTCTTCTATAGGCAACACACTGTAAAAACCTTCTTTGTTCAGATTTTTAAATACAACAACGCCGTTTTTGTCGGTCATTGCATAACCCGCCACTACGCTCGTGTCTTTTCCGGCGAAAGTGTAATAATGTTCTTTAAGCCGTACCGGAACGGCATCTGCCGGTTTGTAATCTTTATCTAACCATTTTTTTATTCGATTTGCCGCGCTGTCTATTTGTTGCACTTTGACTACAATATCACAGTTTCCTGTTTGTAAATCAAGCTTTGCAGGCAAATTTTCGCCATACTTTGCTTTCATTTCCTCATCTATTCCCAAAATTTCACGGGAACGAATCACTCGTTGTTTCAGTCCGGCGCCTCCCTTACTATATGCCAAATCGGCAGGAATACGAAATGTTCTTTTGTTTAACTCACCGAGATTAGGCAGTTCCTTCCCGGTTGACAACTTGTTAATAATGTGTTCGGCAATCAATCCGGCATCTTTTTCGTCGGAAATATAATCGTTGATAATCAGCGCATCAGCTAAATCTCCGGCATTTAAGCCTTTCTTCAGGACTACTGTCGATTGGGCATCATCGAACAGCTCTTCCCTGTTATGAAGCAGAGTAAAAAATCCCAAAACAAGCACACTCGTCACTAAAAGTAACGAGAAATTTTCTTTGCTGCCGGTGCCGGGATTTTTCAAAATCATACGATTCAATTGTGATTATCCATTATCGAATCATTGAGACTACACTGTATCGAATCATTGATAATAGTATCATTTTCCGCCGGAACAACAAGCGTATCTTTAGCTATGAGCATATTTTGCATAATATCCGGATTTTTATTTTCACAATACCCGCGCAAGCACCAGCCACCCGCAGCTGCTGCTGCCAAAAGCAAAATACCGACAAATCCTAAAAACAAAACGGTAAGGACTTTTTTGCCTTTTTTCGCCGGTTTGTCATCTTCTTTGTTATGCCGGTCTATTGTAATTTTCTCTTTGGAAAAGTCATTGAAACTATTTTTCACTTCCGGTTTTTTTGCCCTTTCAGATTCGTCTGAAATTACTTCGGCAAGCACAACGGTAATATTGTCTTTACCGCCTTTGTCGTTAGCAAAGGCAATCAAGCCCTGCACTTTTTCATCCAAAGATAAATTTTTTTGCAATACCGATGCCATTTCCGATGATTTCAGCATATCGCATAACCCATCGGAGCAAAGCAGAAGCGTAGAATCGGGCAACAAAGAAAAAGCGGCTGCTTCCAGGAAGTTTTCGTCGTCAATTTGGTGAAAAGTGTCGCCTATGGAGCGTTCGATAAGGTTGCGTTGGGGGTGTTTCATAGCCTCATCTTCGGTGAGATTGCCGATTTCTTCACGGTAACCCACCAAAGAATGGTCGTGGGAAAGTTTTATCAATTTACCTGCATAATATTGATACAGACGCGTATCTCCCACGTGAACCATATTAATTATTTTTTTCTCGATTTGCAAGAGGCAAGCCGTCAAGACACAACACATACCGGCGAATTGCCGTTGTATGTTGCCTTGTTTCACTATTTCGTTATTTGCCTCTACAACTGCCTGCTTGAGCAGGTCGAGCCGTTCGCCGTTGGGATATTTTTCCAAATATTTGACAATGGTTTTCTGTGCGATCCCGGCAGCCACTTCGCCCCCTTCGTACCCGCCGACACCGTCGATAACCACGCAAAGAACGTGATTGTTATCCCAGATATGCTGAGCAATATACGCATCTTCGTTGTTTTTGCGTTTTCGTCCCGTGTCTGTTTTTCCTGAAAATAATATATTGAACATGATTTTTATTTTTTGTCAACAAAATCTTTTTCTTCTTTGAAAAAATAGACTACCAGTCCCAAAATGGCAAGCAAAAGAATAAAGTTCCACATATTACTTTTTCTTATTTATTTTAAAATTAATATTTATTTCGTCATTGATAAAAATATCCGAATTGTTATAGAGATTCACCCATAAAACATTATCGCCGGTACTCAAAGGAACTGTTCTCTCACTGCATTTTACAGGACCAAAAGCGGCGAGTTTATATAATTCTTCACCGGCAAAATATTTTATTTGTACATGCGGATTCAACACTCGATCATTGTCAATTTTTATTATCGGCATATTTGTCCGGTCGTCATTTTTGCCTGAAATATGCAATTCGTTGGAAGTCATATAATATTTATTTTTTCCTTCTTCGACTCCAAAAAATGTTCCTCCCGTAATAGTCAGGATTGCACCGGCTTTTTTCTCCAAACTATGTCTTTCATTGGTGATTGCAGCAAATGAAGTATCAAATTTAACGGTAAAACAACCACCCTCTTGGTCAATACCAAGTAAAGCATCGCGATTAATGTTATATCGATCTTTTTTTAGTGAAGATTTATCGCGTCGTGTAGCGACAAAATTTTCCGCGCCATAATTGTTTTCCGAAAGATCGGCTGAATAAAGCATAGAAATAATAACCGGTTCTTTTTGCCTCGCCATTATTTCATTGCCGCTATTTTCCATAATCATGCCTTCCGTATATGGCAAAAAGCGGATTCTCCAAAAGGTAGCATGAGGTTTATAGCCGGGATAAGACAACATTTTTTTTCGGATATATCGGTGAAATCTCTCGACGACAGCCTTCACAATATGACCGAACGTCTCTTTCCGTTTGTCGTAATCCGACTGATGCAGATAGACATAAAAACAAGTAGGATAAAGCAAAAATTCAGAAGTTGTTTCTTCCTGCAACCGTTCTTTGAATGCCGAAAAAATGGCATCAAGCAATTCCCCGGCAGTTAAGTAAGAGGACTTGCCATCGTTTGTTTCTCCAATGAGAGTTTTTTTGACTTTTTTGAAAAATTCCATCATCGCTTTTCTTTCTGTGTTTCGTTTCTTATGCTCTATTATACTCGTTTTGCATTATATCATCACTCCCGCACTAATATGGGATGATAAAGAAAAAAATTTCACAAAAATAATAATAATTTCACAGAATCGGTAATAATTTCACATTAACCGATAAAATTCCAATGAAATTTTATTTCTTTGACATTTAACTCCTAAGCGACTGTAGTATGTGTGACGGTATTCAGGGAAAAATACAAACCGCATGCTTCGATGGTAGTAGGTAAAGAATGATGCGTGAATGAGTGAAATATCACTCAAACAGCAATTGTCCGAAAAAATCGGGACGATGAAAATTGGGAATGTCACATCGGATCGGATTCCACGACAAAAAATGCGGCGTTGCCAAGCAATCGCCGCATTTGTAAAAATTGCCCGATGCTTTTATATTGTCAAATGTATCGGTTACTTCGGGATAAAATATTTCTTTGGGTATTATCAAGGAAACTTCCCAATCACCCGAACGGTTTTCTATCGGAAGGTTTCCTAAACTTGACCAACGGTCAACCCGTTTGAGCAAGCCATCGGGCGCCGGGATTCGTTCTTCCCTTCCGGAGCCTTTGGCAATCAAGATTTTACCAATACAATTACATTCAATATTATAGTAGGTAATGCCATCGAAAGAAATAAAAAATTCTACGCAGGAATCTTCCCATACTCTTCCGTTGTCTCTGCTGCAAACCGCTTTTATATCCGCTTCATTGACCCTATAATTAAGAATTACGGCTTCTTCGTTCCGGGCAATCCGAAACACTGTTTCCGGACAATACGGATATTCAGCCCAGTTTACGGTGTCAATCCGATAAAACGGCAAAGATAATTCATCAAACCGGAAAGATACTTCTTCTGCTTTCGGGTTATTCCAATCGATTTTTTGTATCGGCAGTTGCTTCATCACTAAGCATTAAGCACTAATCAGCGGAAGCCCATTGCTCGCGTATTAATTTCACGGCATCCTGAACCACTTGGTTGCGATCGCCTTGGCATCCGCATTCAAAACTGAGGTAATTCCCGTAATTGATAGCCTTCAAGGCTTTGAAACCTTCGATGTAATTATCGGCATCTCCATCTTCACCGGGCATACTGCGACGCTTGCGGCTTGCAAGATGCACGTGTTGCAAATATTCTCCTGCTGAAGTAAATGCGCCGTAGTCGGAAGTTTCTTCCATAGTCATGTGCCAGAAATCGCCCATGCAACGAATTCCTCGATTGTTAATATCACGACAAATGGAAGCGGCATCTGCTACTTGGCGCAAGAAAAATGCTTCTTTTCGGTTTAAAGGTTCCAAAATAACGGTTGTTCCGTGTTCAACGGCATAATCGCCCAAGTTTGCCAATTGTTCGCAGAGAAAATCGCGGGTTTCTTGAGTTTGCGGCATTGCCGGTTTCTGTCCGTTAAAAGCCGGCACCATAATGACGCCGATTGATTCCAATTCACCGGCAGCAACAATGATTTCGCGAATCGATTCAAAAAAATCTTTGCGAACGGCTTCATCGGTGGAAAGAATGAAACCTTTGAATCCGGCGCAGACGGCGCTCACTTTGATATTTCGTCCTTTGAGCGCTTCTTTAATTTCGTTGACTCGTCCGGCTAAACCGGCTCCCCCGGGTTCAAAACCCGTTACGCCCCATTTTTCCATGAAATCAAATTTTGTATTGAGATTGTCGCCGGGCGGAATTCCTTCTTGAAAAGATATTTTCAATTCAGCGGAACTTTTCTTTTGTTCGTTTTTGTTTGTCTGTACGGTACAAGACGTTGCAGAAACGCTGCCTATCGCTGCCAACGCAGCGCCGGAAGCGGATATTTTTAAGAAGTTTCTTCGATTAAATTCCATATTTTATAAAATAGATTATTTTCATTTTCCGGGAACAGGTACAACAAAACCGCTCATGTTCATTTTTTTGGTTAAATCCAAATCCGGCGGAGTGAAATCCTGGGGAGAAGCGGTTGTGCTGTCCCATTTCATCTCCAGCCCGGTGTAAGCGGATTCGCGTCCCATAATCGCAGCCATATTTGCAACCGCCAAATCCGAAACCATATTAATCGGTTGATTGCTGCGAATATGATTTATCCAATTGACATGTTCCAAAGTATAGGGATCCATTTGTTTGAATTGCGCTTTTTCCGCTTCTAAATCGTATTTCCAAATGACATTTCCGGCTAAATCTTTAATTACGTGCTCATCGTTTAAACTCGTCCACGAACCTTTTGTTCCCTGAATATATTCACTCACATTGCTTGCGCAACCGTCTATTTGCCGGCACATACTGTGCAGATGTATTCCGTTTTCCATTGTAAAATCCACACTGAAAAAATCGAATTGGTCGCCTGTTACTCGTCGTTCCCGTGAACCGAATCCGACTGCCATTACAGGTTTTAAACTGCTGAACCAGGTGAACACATCGATGTTGTGCACATGTTGTTCCACAATATGATCGCCGGATAACCATTTCCAGTTTACCCAGTCGCGGATCATCCATTCGCAATCGCTCCATCCTTTTTCGCGAGTTCTAAACCATAGTCGATTTTGATTCCAATAGACAACGCCTCCGGTTATTTCACCGATATTTCCCTCCATGATTTTTTTGTAAGATTCTATATACCTGCGTTGATGATGACGTTGATTTCCTGTAATTACCGCCAGATTTTTGGTAGCGGCTTGCTTAGCTGAAACTATCATCGAACGATAACCCACAGCGTCCACAAAAAGCGGTTTTTCCAAAAACGAATGTTTTCCTTTTTCCGTTGCATATTTGAAATGTATCGGACGGAAATAGGGAGGGGTAGCAATAAGTACCACATCCACATCGCTGTCGATTACTTTTTGATAGGCATCGAAACCTACGAAGCGTTTCTCTTCCGGTATGACAATGTTCTTATCTTTCTTCAAAGAATCAGCAACATCGTCCACTTTATCTTTGAAAGTATCGGCTAATGCGACTATCGTCACGCCATTTGCCGCATTCAAAAAATTATAAGCAGCGCCTTTACCTCGTCCGCCGCAACCGATAAGTCCGGCTTTCAACTCTTTACCGTCCTTTGCAAGATCGGGTAATTCCGGAATGGAATAAGTTCCGGGCGCTTTCAAAGGGATTAATTTTGTTTGGGTATTCCCGGTACAGGAACTTAATATAGCATTACTACCAACACCTATTGTACTTAAAGCACCACCGACGAGCGCCGAATTTCTCAGAAAAGATCTTCTGTTAATTTTGTTTTCCATAATTAAAAATGTTTTACTTAAAAGTTGTTATTTTGTATCCGCTTCACAAACAATGCGAAAACCTATGCCGCGAATGTCGGAATACCACCAGATGCTTTTGGGTTGTTGCGGGTCGGTTCTCAACCAATCTTCATGTTTGGTAAAGCTGCGTGCCGCAGATCGCACCTCAGACGCATCGGAAGCATAATTTCCACCGCGAATCACAAATTCTTCGCCTTCCGTAAACAAAGGATTGGTACTATTATCGCCTGCTTTGGTATAAGCGTTTGGATCATATTTGTCTGCACAATATTCCCACACATTCCCCAGCATATTTTTTAGACCAAAGGGATTGGCGTTGACCGCATCAGGCTCTTGCGTGCGGTTTTTACTATTATTTGTATAAATGACATACGATGAAATTCCTTTGGTGGAAGCTTTGAAAAACTTTCGCCAAAAACCCGTATTCGAAAAACTTTTCGGATTGCCCTCAAAGAAATAGGGCGTTTCGGTTCCACCGCGGACTGCATATTCCCATTCGGCTTCCGTCGGCAAACGGTATTTCTTGCCGGTTATTTTTGATAGCCATTGACAAAAGGTTTCGGCTGCATAATGCGTCATTGTTATTGCCGGACGTTTGCCGCCTCCCCATCCTTGATCGGGAAATCCGAAGGGAGGAGTGGGACCGGAAATCGCATCCACATCCGGACGACTATTGTTTGCAAAAACATTGGCGGGAGGCGTTCTGCCCTCGCTCATTGTTTTGGAGTAAAATTCCCAATACATATCCCACGTAACTTCTGTTTCAGACATAAAGAAAGGACTTAAAGTCACTTTATGTACAGGTCCTTCGTCGGGTTTTCGGAAAGGTTCTTTTTCGGGACTTCCCATTTGAAAAGTACCGCCCGGTATGGCTATCATTTCAAAAGACACAGCCGATCGAGGAATTTGTTCTGTGAAATTCTTAAATTCGGTAACCGAAGCGGATTTTTTGAAAAACAATGCAGTATCCACTTTATTATCTATTAGAGTGGAAATAGCTAATTGTCCATGTTTGTAATTGGGATTATAGTGTCCGGCATCCAAATGGCAACTGATGCACTGCAGGTTCAATTTTTTTTCATTTTCTTCATAGTACAAGTGAGCCGTAATGGCTTCATCGGATATTTTTTCAGGGAAAAGATTATGATGACACTCTATGCACGACTCATTCGGGATATAGGTTATCGCTTGCTCTACTTCCGATAATTTGTCCCAGTCGAAATCGGCGCTGTCTTTGGTTAAATAAGCCCACAAGTCGCGCATTCCCAATCGGGTTTTAGCCTTAAAATAATCAAAGGTATTATTTCTTGGCGGCAAATGGCAATCCACACAATGAACTTTTGTTCCGCTCGCATTGTTATAATGATATGAAAGTTTCCAAGTATCTTCGGCATGAGGATGTACGTGACATATCATACATGACTCATCTTTAGAAAAATAGACCGAAGTCTGATACAAAGCCAACGCAATCCCTAAGCCGGCTATCGAGCCAATAAGAAAATAGGATAATTTACTTTTAGAAGCGCCTTTACGCTTATAACCGTAATATCTTTCATTTTTATTTCTCCTGCTCATATTTTTCCGTAATTCAAAAATAGTGATATACTCGTGTGAATTTTCATGCAAAGTAAGGAAAAAATAATTATATCTTTTGCGTTTTTTAATTATTTAACAAATTAATATTCGGTATTTCTTTTATTCAAGTTCTACGACCGTGATTCCCGATCCGCCGAATTGCACATGTTCATCATGAAATTTTTTAATACCCTGCACTGTTTTAAGATAATCGCGAATGATTTGCCTCAACGCGCCGGTACCGGTACCATGTAAAATACGCACTCTTCCAGCATTACATTGGATGGCGTCGTCGATATAATAGACGGCGGCTTGCAGGGCTTCTTCACCCCTCATTCCCCGAATATCAATCTCCGGTTTGAAATACAATTTCTTTTCCGAGAGTCTGTCGGCGTTATTGGAAAGGAGCGCAGGGGCAAGACTTGTTTCCCGTTTCGTTTGGCTATCGGTAACTTTCTCCAATTGTTCGAGCGGAATTGAAGTTTTCAGAGTTCCAAATGCAGCAATTGCCGTTTTACCTTTGATTTCCATCACTTGACCCACGGTTTGCTGACCTTTGATGCGAACGGTGTCACCGATAATTATGGCAGAGGGTGCAGGGTGAAAGGTACAGGATGAAAAACGGGCGTTATTTTTCTTTTTTACTTTCACCTTTTGCTTTTCGCCTTCTTGTATGGTTTGCTTGAAACTATCCAACGATTTCCGCGCTTCTTTCGTTTTTTCTTTTTCTGCTTGGCCTTCTTTTATTTCCCGTATGGTTTTCTCGATGATGGCATTGGTGCCGGACAACAGACGTTCGGCATCGGCTTTTGCTTGTGAGATGATTTCCTTGCGACGGTCTTCGATTTTTTCCATACGGGATTGATAGCGTTCGTTCATTTCTTCCAAACGTTTTTCTTGTTGGCGGATGTTTTGTCGCTTCGATTCCCAATACCTTTTGTCGCGTACGATGTCTTGCAAATATTTGTCCATGTCGATATAGTTTTTCCCGACAATTTCGGATGCATCAGCGATGACATCTTCAGGCAATCCGATTTTTCGGGCAATTTCAATGGCAAACGAAGAACCGGGTTGCCCGACAGACAATTCGAACAAAGGTTGCATCTCTTTCCGGTCGAATAACATGGCGCCGTTCATAACGCCTTCCCTGTTTTCGGCAAAAGTTTTCAGGTTTTGGTAGTGAGTAGTGACAATTCCGAAACATTGCTTATCGGTGAAACGTTGCAGCAAGGCTTCGGCAATTGCTCCACCGATTTGCGGTTCGGTTCCGCTGCCAAATTCGTCAATCAAAATAAGGGATTGAGCATTGGCGTTTTTGACCATGAATTTCATATTCGTCAAATGCGAACTATAGGTGCTCAAATCGTTTTCGATGGATTGTTCGTCGCCTATATCCAAGAAGATATCTTTGAAAATACCGGTTTTTGAACGTTCGCCGATAGGAATGAGCAGTCCGCATTGGAGCATGTATTGCAATAAACCGATTGTTTTTAACAATACGGATTTACCGCCGGCATTGGGTCCGGATACAATCAAAATACGTGCGGATTTACTTGCGACCGATGCCGGCTGATCGGCGACAAGATTTCGCAGTTCAATATCGAGCGGGACAACGGGTTTATTCCGGCTTTTATGCGAGAGATAGAGTAAGGGATGGACAGCTCCGGTCCAGTCGATTTGTTGTTTGTCTTCGATAACCGGGAGATCGGCATTGATATCCGATGACAACAATGCTTTGGCGCGGATAAAATCAATTTCGGCAAGGAATTGATAAGAGTGCAAGATTTCCGGTATTTCGGGACGAATTTGATTGGTGACAGCTGTCAGTATCCGGACGATTTCGCGTTTTTCTTCACTTTCCAATTCCCGGATTTTATTATTTGCTTCCACCACTTCGGCGGGTTCGATGAAAACCGTTTTACCCGAAGCTGATTCGTCATGAACAATCCCTTTCAATTTCCGTTTAAAAGCGGGCAATACCGGAATGACCAATCGACCGTCGCGCATCGTTGGCGTCACATCTTTTTCGACCAATCCTTCGGATTGCGCTGCTCGCAAAATTTGATGTAAAGTTTTGGAAATACCGGCGACAACTTGTGCCAGCCGTTTGCGGATAGCGCTCAATTCGGGTGAAGCATTGTCCTTGATTTCTCCGAATTTATCGAGAATCCGGTCGATTTGTTTTGCGATATGAGGGAAAGCGGCAACATTAGAGGCTAAATCCCGGAGGTAAGGGTAATGCCTTTCTCCTTGACAAAAAAATCGTACAATAGCATTAATTGTTTCCAAGGAACGGCGAATATCAAACAGTTCTTTTTCTAACAAGTAGGTTCCTTCCACTCGAATTTTTTTTAAAGAATCGCGAACATCATAAAAGTGGTCGGAAGGAAAGTTATCATCTTCTTGAATAATTTGCACAAACTCGTGGGTTTGGTACAATTGTTTACGGATAGAATTATATTGTGTGGAAAAAGTCATTTTTCCCACTTTTTCCTCTCCCAAGGACGACAAACAACGCGCAGTTGCTAATTCCCTGATTTTATCGAAGCCGATTTTTTGCTCGAAATTTTGGGGGTAAATCATTATTAATCTATAATCCAAGCATAGCGGCAAGTGACAATTCAATTAATTCGGAAATCGTAGGTTTTCCAATAATGAATATCATCTTCAACACATTATGATGCAAAAGTATTAAATTATTCCGAATAATAAGATAATTTTTCGTAAAAAATTTATTCGGTTTGAATTTCAAAATAAAAAAATTACTTTTGCATCAAATTAACTCCGATATTTTATGAAAACCGCCGGATATTTTCTTTTTATTTTTATGACTGTTTATATTCAGTCACTTTTTGCGCAACAGACTGCCGAATCTCCTTCATGGACAAAAGATCTGATTATCTATGAAATCTCTCCGAAAGGTTTCACATCCCCTAACGGACCTGAAACGGGGACATTCAATAGTTTAAAAGAAAAAATTCCTTATCTCCACGATTTGGGTATTAACGCCGTTTGGTTATCCGGTCACAGTTGGGGTGATCCTAAGCATTTCTACAATATATGGACGCAATATGCCTGTATTCGTCCGGACAGTATCGAACCTACGCTGGGTACTCCCAAGGATTTAAAAGATTTGGTAGATGAATTTCACCGGAACGGCATCAAGGTTTTTCTTGATATCATCACGCATGGGGTGATGTCATACAGTCCTTTAATCATGGAGAAGCCGCTTTGGTTTAAGGGAGGATCGTGGAATATGACCGATTATGACTGGTATGGTGGTCATAAAGATTTGGACGACTGGTGGGTCGATACGCATACAAAGTATGTTACGGAATATGGAGTAGACGGCTTCCGGTTAGATACCGACATTTACCGACCCGATCTTTGGCATAAAATAAAAGAAAACGCAGAGAAAGCCGGACATCCGATTGTTGTGTTTGCTGAAGATGAATTTTTTACGGACAATGTTTCGGATTTTTATCAGAAGCTCGTAAGGGTACAGGAGAGTCCGGAATTGACAAGAGATGCCGCAAGTTTTCTTAACGAAGTAGCGGTTCGTAGCCGGACGTTTGCTATCGAAAGCGTTACTGTTACTTATACGGATGGTACAGAAGATTCTTCAGACACAATGAAAGGAGAAAAACTGAGTTTCCGGACTGAAAAAGCAGGTCAGTCCACTATGAAAATTACAGTGAAGAATATAGATGCAAATAAAGCAATCAAAAAGATTATAGCTATACCATCACCTTATTCGGCGCTTTACAATTACAAAATACCGTATATAATGGAAGCATCTGAAATTCCGAAAACCCAAGCTCTGACTATAACCGGATTATCGGAAATAACGATGGAAATTACTCCATTCCAATTAGACAGGGAATATCTTGCCAATGAGTTGTCGTCTCACGATAGGGGTTGGGATGGTTTTCCTTTAGACCGGAATCCGTATTTAGTGCAAGGCAGTCGTTGTATTTTCGGCTACAGTTTTCTTTTCACGCCTGCTATTCTGTTTTTCATGTCCGGCGAAGAGTTTGACGCAGATTATGTGCCGTTGCCCACCCATTCTCCCCGTTTATTCAAAAAGGAAGAAGCAGGCAAAGGACGTTGGCTGTATGGCTCATGGATACAATGGGATCAGTTAAATCAACAAAAACACAGGGACATGTTGGCTGACGTAAAGAAAATGATAGCCATTAGGACTCAGGAAAAAGATGTTATTCATTCGGTTTTGAATGATGTTAATCCGAATATAGCGGCTGTTGAATACCGGTCATCCGATTCGGTTCCTGTTCCCTATATTTTATGGAATGATAAAAAAGCGATACTTGTTGCAGGTAATTATCATACGGACAAGGATGTAGAACTAACGGTGATGCTTCCTTTCGAAAAAACGGGCATACCACGCACTTCCCGAATCCGTATTACCGACCTTTGGAACGGAGGCAATGAAATCAAAAAGATAACTGACACAACCAATTTTACGTTCCGGATTAAAAAAGACAAAATAAAGGGTGGGGGAATTGCCGTATTCAAAATAGAAACATTGCCTTAACGTTAAGGGCAAATTGTGGGCTCACAAAATAAAAAGAAATTTTCTTTCTTTCATAAACTTCTCTGTTTCAAGTGACTCCGAAGGGATTCAAACCCCCAACCTTCTGATCCGTAGTCAGATGCTCTATTCAGTTGAGCCACGGAGCCGGTTTTGTTTTTGCGACTGCAAATGTAGGACATTTTTTTTAACCGTACAAATTTTACGGAATAAATTTGGGACCAAAAATCAGGTATCCGATATTCAGTCCAAAATTCCAATTGTTTTTCGGATAACTCAAATGATTCGCAAATAAACTGATCGACATGAAAGGAAGTTGAGCGACTAAACTGATTTCGCCCAAATAGGCCGGACGAGTGAAAAGCTTACCGTAGTATGCCTTGTCGTCTCCTCCTCGCCGTATCGGATAAATCGGCAGGAAACCGTGAAAATCGCCTCGCATGTGTATGGTAGAGTTTAGTTTCCAAATCGGGATAATTCCTCCGGCCAAAAATTGATTGGCTCGAAATGCTTCATTAAAAGCTATATTACTGAATAGGGTAGGGGTATAGGAGGGTGCCTGCAGAACAGAGACAGTATAGTTGCTCAACAAATTTTTGCCGGATACGACGCCTTCGACCATATATCCGAGATTTAATTTAGTGTTTATCGTATGAATATTATATAAAAATGCATCTATCTGAATCCAAGACTGATATTGAGATTGTCCATTTTGGCTTTGAGCCGGGTAAAATTTCTCTTTTCCGGAAATGTATTGGACATAAAGATGCTGATTTTGCCCTTTGATGGGATATTGCTTAGCGTCTTGCGTGTTTTTTTTATACAATAGTCCCGTGGAAAACAGGTAACAAACGCTTTTATCGAAATTGTCCGTATAATAAGGTCCCTTGTTGCTTATATAATACTTATCTTCCAAACCGCCATACCCCAACAAAACATCTATTCTTGCTTTATTTTGAAAAGGAAATCCGATTCCCGCTTTACCGTAAGTCTCTCGTTGATGAATAAATGTAGATACATCAGTATCGATAAACAGTTTTTCGCTTTCGTAATATTTCCTGTAATTATGTACTATCGTTCCGGAAACATCCAAGGGAAAAGTAGAGGAGGGGACTTCGATTTTTCCCGATAAAGCGATGCCGTTGTATGTATTACCGACTTGCATGTCCAGATTTATTCCTGCGGAAAATTCCGTCAGACTTCGATATCCTATGCCTAAATACAACTGATTGGCGCTCATTGATGAAACATTTCCGCCGAAAGCGATTGTGATTTCATTCCGAATCTGAACATCCAAGTATAAATCAAAGGTGTTATCAATTGAATCCCAAACGGCTTGCGGATAGATTTCCTGTATTTTCGGATTAGATAAAAGGTGAAAGTAGGTTCTCTTAAAATCGTCTATTGAAAAATGAGTTTGCTGGTCTTTATGGATTTGATTTTCAATATATTCTTTTTGTTCGCTATTGACCCCGGTTATAAAAATGTTACGAAATACAAGCGCCGGTAACGATTTTTTATACATTTTTCGTCTTTCCGTAAGTTCTTCCAAACTGACGCGACGTTCAATTCGTCCCTTGATGGAGTCCATTAATTCCAACGTTGCCTTATATCCCATATCAAAAAGGGTTTTCGATTTGTTGAAATCCAACAATCCCACATCTTCCAAAGTAAATTTCAATATTATTCCTTCGTTAGGATTCACTCGATAGAAAGTTCGTTGCATAATAATGTTTTCGACTAACTTGTATAAATCCATGTCAGACGGTTTAGTCATTTTGGTACTTGCAGCCGAAGAACCGATGATAAAATCGGGTTGGAAAGCTTTTTTCAAAGGATTAACGGGAAAATTATCGTAGATGCCGCCATCAAATAACGGAATGCTGTCGTCTTTCAATATCGGCTTGAAAACAAGCGGAAAAGTCATGGAAGCCCTGACGGCGTTACCTAAATTTCCTTCTCGAAACACAATCATTTCCTTATTAAAAACGTCGGAAGCAATGCACAAAAACGGCACAAAAAGATTATCGAAATTCCCCTTGCATTGCGCGTTCGCCTGTGAATACAATTCCAGAAACGCTTGATTCATTTGTATCGGATTAACCAAACTGTTAGGAAGTAAATCGGTGGTTCGGATGCTTAAAGAATCATTCAAAGGCACATTAAACTTAACAAAATCCGGTTGTTGCGGATCTTTACGAAAATAGTACCGGTATTTTTCTTCAACTTTACCTGTTTGCCAATAATAAAATTTGTCCGACATAAACAAATCCAGAATTTCATCAGGTGAATATCCCATCGCATATAAACTTCCGACAACAGCCCCAATTGAAGTTCCCGCTATGCAATCAATAGGGATATCGTTTTCTTCTAAAGCTTTAATAATGCCGAGATGTACGGCGCCTTTAGCTCCGCCGCCGCTCAGTACTAATCCGACTTTTTGCGGATAAACAGATATTTGAACAAATAATAAAAGAATAAATAATCTATGACTTTTTTTTGACATGCCTTTGATTTTATGATATAAATCCGGAATCCGTCAATTCCTGAACAAAAATATAGATTTTTTTTGATAAGTAAACGTTATTTTTATACTTTTCGTCTAAAAAAACCGGGTTTCGCGTTTAAGGGGCTATCAAAGTGTATATCCTTTGGACATAAAGAACAAAATATTTTCCGTATTTTTGCGTTAATTATTGGAAGAATTTTGAAAAGTAAAAATGCATATAATAACTATTATGTTTAATAGGAATAATCGTTATTGCGAGCTGCAAAATAAAGAAACAATCCATAAGATTGAAAAATATGGCTAAAACAAAAAGCGTATTTGTTTGTTCACAATGCGGAAACGATTCTCCTAAATGGCTCGGTAAATGTCCGGTTTGCGGTGAATGGAATTCATACATTGAAGAATATGTTTCCGTGCGTCAGTCGATTAAAGAATCTTCGAATACCGGAAATTTTTTTTCGCAACAGACTAAGCCGTCGCTTTTACAGGATATCAGCGCCGGTGACGAAATTCGTATGAATACCGGCGACCGGGAATTAAATCGGGTTTTGGGCGGAGGTTTGGTTCCGGGCTCTCTGATATTAATCGGCGGAGAGCCGGGAATCGGCAAATCGACACTCGTATTGCAAACGGTCTTAAAATTAGAGGCTTACAAAATCTTGTACGTATCCGGCGAGGAAAGTGCAAAACAATTGAAACTGAGAGCAGAACGATTAGAAATGAATAATGAAAATCTTTTTATTCTCTGTGAAACTCATTTGGAACAAATATTTACGCATATAAACAACTTGAAACCGGACATTGTGATAATTGATTCCATACAAACTATTTATACGGAACGAGCAGAATCAAGTCCGGGCAGTGTATCTCAAGTTCGAGAATGTTCGGTTTCCCTGCTCAAATTCGCAAAAGAGAGTAATACCCCTACTCTACTTATTGGCCATATTAATAAGGAAGGAAATATAGCGGGTCCTAAAGTATTGGAACACATAGTAGATACGGTTTTACAATTTGAAGGCGACCGGCATTATATGTATCGGATACTTCGCAGTATGAAAAATCGTTTTGGTTCGACTTCCGAATTGGGAATTTACGAAATGCGCCAAAACGGATTGCGAGAAGTGAATAATCCTTCTGAAATGCTTCTATCTCAAAATCATGAAGGCTTAAGCGGAGCGGCGATTGCTGCCGCGATAGAGGGCATTCGTCCTTTTTTGATAGAAACACAATCTCTTGTAAGTACAGCCGCTTACGGAATGCCGCAACGATCGGCTACCGGATTTGATATTCGACGGATGAACATGTTGCTGGCTGTGCTCGAAAAGCGAGCCGGATTCAAATTATTACAAAAAGATGTCTTTCTGAATATTGCCGGCGGGTTGCGGGTCAGCGATCCGGCTTTGGATTTAGCAATTATTTCAGCTATTTTGTCTTCTGCATTAGACATCGCCATTGATCGAAAAACATGTCTTTCGGGAGAGGTCGGGCTTTCGGGTGAGATTCGTCCGGTGAACCGTATCGAACAACGGATTTTGGAAGCGGAAAAATTGGGATTCAACAAAATACTTATCCCTCAAAACAACTTGAAAGGTTTTGATACGAACAAAATTTCCATCCGAATCGTCGCAGCAGGAAAAGTTGAAGATGCTTTTCGGGAACTTTTTGGATAGAATTATGAATTATGAATCATGAATTATTCCGATTATTTCCCGTACCGATTTAAAATTATGACGATTCAAGTAATCGTCGATTCCCTCTACGGTTTTAATTGAAACAGTTGGATCTATGAAATTGGCGGTTCCTATTTGAACGGCTGTTGCACCCGCCAAGATAAATTCGACGGCATCTTTCCAATTTGAAATTCCGCCGATTCCGATGACGGGAATCCTGACTGCTTTTGATGTCCTATATACCATTTGCAGCGCCACCGGCTTGATGCAAGGTCCCGATAATCCTCCGGTTCCGGTTGATAAAATGGGTTTCCTTTTTTCCGCATCAATTGCCATACCCAATAAGGTATTGATTAAAGAAACCGCATCAGCACCTTCTGCTTCAACTGCTTGAGCTATTTCGGTTATGTCCGTAACATTCGGAGATAATTTGACAATCAGAAGCTTGTGATATACTTTGCGAACTGCTTTTACCACTCGGGCGGCGCTTACGCAATCGGTACCGAATGCCATCCCGCCTTGTTTCACATTGGGACAGGAAATATTCAATTCGATAGCCGGAATTTTTTGCAAAGCATTGATTTTTTCTGCGCAGGCAACATATTCTTCTATTGTTGAACCGCTTACATTCACCATGATATGGGTATCCATGTTTTTAATCACGGGATAAATATAAGAAATGAAATAATCAACCCCTTTGTTTTGCAGTCCGATGGCATTTAACATGCCCGAAGCGGTTTCTGCCATTCGGGGATAATCATTTCCTTCGCGAGGATGCAAGGTTGTTCCTTTGACAAATATGCCTCCTATTCGGGAGAAATCAACAAAATCCTCAAATTCCATTCCGTATCCGAATGTTCCGGAAGCCGTCAAGACCGGATTACGAAATTCCAAATTCTTAATGCCAACATTTAAATTTGCCATGTTAATGCGTTTATATTCAATACAGGACCTTCTGTGCACATACGTAAATTTCCATGAACGGTTTTCTCCGCACAACAAAGGCAAGCGCCTATTCCGCAAGCCATTGCGTTTTCCAATGATACTTCTCCGGGTATAGAATGTTGACGAGCGTATTTTGCTGCGGCAACCATCATCGGTTTAGGACCACAGATGTAAACATAGTCGAAATCGGCAGAAGCCAAAACCGAATGATTGGTTACAAACCCTTTTTCACCGCAAGAGCCGTCTTCTGTTGTCAGATAAACGGTTCCGTATTTCCGAAATTCATCGGTTTGAAGTAAATCTTTAGATGATCTTGCTCCCAACAAAAACAAGGGTTTATACGCTAAAGAAACCAAATGAGCGCCTAAATGAAGGAGCGGAGCTACTCCGGCACCGCCGCCGATCAACAGCAACTTTTTATTCGTATCTTGCGGTGAAAAAATATCTTCCGGAAGTGTAAAACCATTTCCCAGAGGATAAATCAAATTAATCGAATAGCCGGGTTTAGATTGCGCCAACCGGCGGGTTCCGGCTCCAACCAATTGTATCAGCAACCACAATTCGTTTGCATGCTTATCCACAAAATGAACGGAAATCGGACGGCGCAGGAAAGTTGCCGGTGAATCATCCACACGTACTTGCACAAATTGTCCCGGCTGCATTTCCGGAATCTCTTTATCAAGAGTAAGTTTTAACAAGAAATACTGATCGTGAATGCGATTATTCTCTTTCACAATCCAATCGTCTATATATCGCATATTTGTATTATAAATTTAAATCTGCCTGCAAAAATAGAAAAATTTATTCATTCTTCAGGTATGAAAGTCATATAAGTTTTATCGTCAAAAAAAATCATTATTTTATTAATTCTTTTGGCAGGGATACTCGGTATGTTAATATTCTGATTAATAGCTAAATCAGTTTTATTTTCCGGTTTTTTTGATTCATTTTTGAGCGAAGAATCGTTTCCCGACGGTTTTTCGGTTGATTCTATACTTTTGCTTTTTTTTTCATCAAACAAAATCTGCTGCTCGGAAAAAATATTGGAAGTCGGTTGAACAAAAATACGTTCACGATTATACATCGGACCTTCTCCGAGTAAAAGCCAAGTTGAAGAAATGTCCGGAAATTTATTCAAGATTTTTTCGATGGTATCTTTACCCGGATCATTTCGTCCTTTGAGTATATGGGAAATTGTTCCTCGGCTGACTTGTATTTTATCGGCAAAAGAAGAAGGTTGCAGTCCTTTTTCTATAATTATTTGTCTAATTCGTTCAAGCATTCTCCGTATAGAAATTTTAATAAAACAACATTGATTTTGAGGTTACAAATGTATATATTTTTATTTACAAAAACAAATCACATCTGTAACTTGCATAGTTTACAAAAGTAATTATATCTATCGGTTTATTGATTTACTTTTGGAAACACCTCATATTTAATGTTGTAAATCGCTTTAGTTATTTCAATTAAATATCTGGTTTTTAGAGTATTTACTTTGTAAACAGTCATTCAAGCGAATGATTTTAAATGTGAATTTACAAGAGCAATCAATTAGTTTATAAATTCATTCAATTTTAGATTGTATAATACTGGGTTTTATTTATATAACTAATTATCTCATTTGTATGAAACAAAGAATTCACAATAGTAAACAAGTATAATTTACGCCTAATGTGCTTTAACGATATACACTTGTAAACAGAATAAGGAAACAAAATTGAATACAAATGTAAATACTTGTTGTAGGAGATTGCGGGTTAAGCCTGCAATGACAATATCAGGATGGGACAGTACATTTTCAAATCATCAAATAAATGCGTAATTTTGCATCGTAGTCAATCGGTCTGTCGCTTTTTATTATTTATGTAAAAGGAGGAAAGTCCGGACAACACAGAGCGCCCTGCTATCTAACGGATAGCTGTTTGTGAAAGCAGAGTCAAGTAGAAGAAAATAACCGCCTTTTAAGAAAGGTAAGGGTGAGAAGGTGAGGTAAGAGCTTACCGGTTCTTATAGCAATATGGGAAGCCGTACTACTCAGGGGTTGCAAGGTCAAATATGCCGGCGTATGTAGAATGGCTCGTTCGATGCCGAGGGGTAGACTGCAAGAATTTAACGGCAACGTTAAATCGAGATAAATGACAGACATTCCGATTTAAGTGATTTCGGAATACAGAATCCGGCTTACAGATTGACTACTTTTTTTTATTTAAACCAATCATCGATTCCGGCAGGATTGTCGGGGTTTGATTGATTATTATTGGGATTGCTATTATTATCGGGGCTGTCGGGAGCGCTATTACTGCTGCCGCTAAAGTTAAAACCGCCGCCGCTGCAGGGGTCGGCAAATTTTGCCGGAATTTCAAATCGCTCGGTTTGCGAGTATCCTAAATCAGCATTATTGTACAATTTTTGAAGGAACATTCCCAGAATCGGAAGTGCCATAGTTGCACCTTGTCCTTCCGACATGCGATCGAAGTGAATATCCCGCTCTTCTCCACCTACCCAAGCTCCGGCTACCAAGGAAGGGGTGAAACACATAAACCATCCATCGGAGTGATTTTGAGTGGTACCGGTTTTTCCGCCCATTGAAGCTTTTATTCCATAATCCCTGCGTATCCGGTAACCCGTGCCTCCGTCAACTACTCCTTGCAGCATATTCAACATTTTATAGCAAGCGTCTTCATTAATTATTTCCATCAGTTGAGGTGAAAAAGTATCGAGGATATTTCCTGCCCTGTCTTCAATCCTGGTAACATAAACCGGGTCAATCCGTATTCCGTGATTGGCAAATACCGAATAGCCGGAAACCATTTCACTTACCGATGCATCACAACTTCCCAAACAAAGGGAAATTACCGGATCAATAGGACTTTTTAGTCCGAAAGAATGCAATAGCCGAGCAAAGGCATAAGGATTCAACTGCTTCATTAAATAGGCGGTAACCCAGTTATCAGACTGTTGTAATCCCCAACGGATAGAGACCATCTCTCCTATCCTTTGCTTGTTTGAATTTTTGGGAATCCACGGTCTTCCGTTTTCATCTATTAAATATTGTTCAACATGAAGCATTTCGTCGCAGGGAGTTATTCCGCTTTCCATTGCCAATGAATACAAAAAGGGTTTTACCGTAGAGCCGATTTGCCGTTTTCCCATATTCACCATGTCGTATTTGAAGTATTGGAAATCGGCGCCTCCCACATACGCTTTCACTGCACCTGTTCTGGAATCCATTGCCATAAAGCCGGTTCTCAAAAATGATTTCATGTATATAATTGAATCCATCGGACTCATTATGGTATCCTTTATCCCTTTCCACGAAAACACGGTCATATCGATCGGTGTTTTAAAAATGGTTTGAATTTCGGCGTCCGACTTATTGTCTTTCTTCAAGGCTCTATATCTATCCGATTGTTTAACAGCTCTTTCCAGAATTGCATTTACATCGCTTTGTTTCAAAGAGCGAGAAAACGGGGCGGTTTTGCTACCGGCTTTTTCTTTGAAAAACGCGTCTTGCAAACTTTTCATCCGCTCTCGAACGGCTTCTTCCGCATAACTTTGCATACGGGAATCAATCGTTGAATAGATTTTTAATCCGTCAGTATATAAATTATAATGCGATCCGTCCGATTTTCTTTTCTTATTGCACCAACCATACAAAGGATTTGTTTCCCATAACAATGAATCTTCCGAAAATTTTGGTTGATTCCAAGAAGGATAATCTTTTCTATTCGGTTTATCCGCCATCATTATCATGCGCAAATATTCTCTGAAATAAGGAGCTGAACCCTCATTGTGATCCAAACGGTTAAATTTGGTAACCAATGGTCGGTTTTTTAAAGAATCGCATTGCGTTTTGGATAAAAAGTTACTCGTTTCCATCAACGAAAGCACCATGTTTCTACGTCCGACCGTTCGTTCAGGATTACGAATCGGATTAAAATACGAAGGATTTTTACACATTCCAATCAAGGTGGCGGCTTCTTCTGTGGAAATATCTTTAGGCGTTTTATTGAAATAGACCCAACAAGCCGATTGAATGCCGACAGCATTGTAAAGGAAATCGAATTTGTTGAGATACAAATTAATAATCTCTTCTTTGGTATAATATTTTTCCAATTGAACGGCGATGACCCACTCGACCGGTTTTTGAAACAATCGTTCCACAACTGTTTCTGCATGTTCCGAATAAAGGAGTTTAGCCAATTGTTGGGAAATCGTACTACCGCCTCCTCCGCTTTTTTGCAGAAAAATACCCCGCTTGATTACTGAGCGAATCAAAGCATAGGCGTCAATTCCCGAATGGCTGTAATAACGGATATCTTCCGTTGCTATTAATGCTTTGACTAAAGCCGGAGAAAGAGAATCATAGGGAATATAAATCCGGTTTTCGTTGCTTTGGGAAAAGGTTCCCATAAACTTCATATCTGCGGAAAAAACTTGAGAAGCATACTTATTGATTGGATTTTCCAAATCTTCAATGGGAGGCATGTAACCAATTTTTCCTTTGGCTATTAATAAAAAAATCAAGCCGGCTGAGATGATAAATAAAAAGAAAAAGATCCAAACTCCTTTTACTATCTTTTTTGCTAAACTAATTTTTCCCATTCACTTAATATCGAATCAAAATAAAGTACAAAATTACGAGTTTATTTTGAAAGATGAAAGTCTTAAACAAAAAGATATTTGTTTATTTAACTAACAAGTTGTAAGCCAAAGTATAAAACTTATAACTTACAACTTGCGGTTGACATTGCGGAACTCAAAACCTCTATTTTTTCTTTTTTTGTTCGATCAGGTAGGCTGCTAATAAACCAATCCCACCAAAAATGGAAACAGAAGCAAAATTAACCAGTAAAACTAAATCCTGAAATTGATTCACCCAATCGCGGTACGATGGGACGGAAGATCCATTGAAATAAATGATTTGAAGAAAGAAAGCAAATAAACATCCGGCTCCGATGCCGATTAATAATAAAGCAATTCGCAACGATCGGAAAATAGAATTACCCGTTTCAAAGACAGGTAGCTGAAATTTTAAACGCTTTTCTTTATCCTCTTCATTTTCGTATAAAGATGCAAGCTTTTCGATAAAAAGCGTCCGTTCATTCTTTCTTGCAAATAATTCAAGCACTTTGTAAGTACCCAACACAAGAAAGCCAACAACACAAATAGGAACTAAATAACCCATAATAAGTAAAATTTAATTTGTTAAACATTTTCTAATTTCTATCCGTTTGACGCAAGAAAATAAAAGAGGTTACAAAAAAATGATGAATTATGAATATTGGAAATGCAAATTCATAATTTATCATTCATAATTAGCTTACATTCTTTGAGGCGCTTCTATTCCCAATAAATTCAAGCCGGTTTCGATCACTTGACCTGTTTGGCGGGATAATAACAATCGGAATCGCCGTAATTCGGTATTTTCTTCCCGTAAAATAGAATAATCGTGATAAAATTGATTGTATTCTTTTACTAAATCATAAAGATAATTGGCTATAATTGCAGGGCTTAGACTAGCGGCAGCTTCTTCAACGATCGCAGGAAATTCTGACAATCGTTGAATCAGTTCCTCTTCTTTTTCACTGATGGGAGTTTGCAAAGAAATCGGATGATTTTTTTCCTCCGAAAAATCCATATCGCTGCGTCGCAAAACCGATTGAATGCGTGCATACGTGTATTGAATGAAAGGTCCGGTATTTCCGTTGAAATCGATGGATTCTTGTGGATTGAAAACCATATTTTTGCGAGGATCGACTTTCAGAATGAAATATTTCAGCGCTCCCATACCCACCATACGCGCAATTTCGGCGGTTTCTTTTTCCGAATAACCGGCTGTTTTCCCCAACTCGTCAGCCATTTCTTTTGCCCTCTGTATCATTTCTTCAATTAAATCGTCGGCATCAACCACCGTTCCTTCCCTCGATTTCATTTTCCCTTCGGGCAATTCGACCATTCCGTAAGAAAAATGAATCAATCCTTTTCCGAAAGCATATCCCAACTTATCCAATAAGAGTGAAAGCACCTGAAAATGATAGTTTTGCTCATTACCGACAACATAGATCATTTGATCGACTGGATAATCGTCGAATCGCAATTTGGCGGTTCCGATGTCTTGCGTTATATATACCGATGTACCGTCGGCTCTCAGTAACAGCTTTTCATCCAGTCCGTCGGCAGTTAAGTCAGCCCAAACCGATCCGTCGTCTTTGCGGAAAAATACACCTTCAGCCAATCCTTCCAGCACTTTTTCTTTCCCGTCCAAATAGGTTTCGGATTCATAATAAATCTTATCGAAATCCACCCCTAAGGCTTTGTAGGTTTCGTCGAAACCGGCATACACCCAGTCGTTCATTTTTTTCCAAAGTGCAAGTACTTCCGGATCATTCGCTTCCCAACGACGTAACATTTCACGCGCTTCCAACATCAAAGAAGACTGTTCTTCCGCTTCTTTTTCCGATAATCCGGAGGCAACTAATTTCGCCAATTCCTTTTTATATTCCCGGTCAAACTTCACGTAATAATCGCCAATCAGATGGTCGCCTTTTTTACCGGACGAGAGAGGCGTTTCGTCGTTGCTCCATTTTTGCCGGGCAAGCATGGATTTGCAGATATGAATACCGCGATCGTTAACGATATTGGTTTTAATCACTCGCTTGCCGTTTGCTTTCAGAATTTCTGCCAAGCCGTATCCCAACAAATTATTTCGTATATGACCTAAATGTAAAGGTTTATTTGTGTTTGGCGATGAATACTCGATCATTACCAAAGGGGCGTCATCTTTGATTTTTTTAATTCCGTAGGATTCGGAAGAATAAATATCATTGAAAAGCTGAATCCAATAAGTTGGAACAATAATCAAGTTTAAGAAACCTTTGATCACATTATATCCGGCAATTCCCGATTCTTGGTTCAGCAAACGCTCACCTATTTCTTCGGCAGTTTGTTCCGGGTTTTTTCCGGACAGTTTCAATAGAGGAAAAACAACTAAAGTTAAATGTCCTTTGAAATCTTTTTTTGTTTTTTGCAGTTGAATTAAGGAAGAAGGTACTTCCTTGCAGTACAAACCGGATACGATTTGCTGTATGGATTGTTGAATGTTCATCCTCATTTTTATTGAAACAATAAAGAAGCAAATTCAGTTAAATAAATTCGCCAGTTTTTCCAAATATGTCCTTCTCCGGTTTCGTAATAAGTATAAGGATATTTATTATCATCCAAATATTTGCGGAAATCTTTATTTGCTTGATACAGGAAATCGGCATTTCCGATAGCAATCCAATATAATTTTGGTTTTTTCGAGAATTGTATTTTCAGTTTTTCGTCCTGATTATCATATATTTTTGAGCTTATTCCTTCACGAGGCATAATGGCTGCCGAAAACAAACCCACATAATCAAACAGGTTGGGATATTCTTTCGAGATATGCAAAGAATGAAAACCGCCCATCGAAAGTCCGGCAATTGCCCTGCCTGATTTGGTTTTCAAAGTACGATAATTGTCTTCGACAAATTTAATCACATCGGGGAAAGCTGTTTCAAATTCGCCGTCCATGCGTGTTTCTCCCATAAAGGAAGGTTTATACATGCCGCGTTCCGATTCGCCGGGAGCTGCTTTTTGCACCACATTTCCATTGGGCATCACAACAATCATCGGCTTAGCTTTGCCCCGGGCAATCAGATTGTCAAGAATTTGCGTAGCGCGGCCCAGTGAAACCCAAGCTTCCTCATCCCCCCCGGCTCCATGCAATAAATAAAGAACGGGATATTTTGTTGTATTTGCTTCATAGCCGGGAGGGGTGTAGATTGTGATGCGGCGCGACATTTTCAAAGTCGGACTGTTGTACCATCGACGAGTTACCGTCCCGTGAGGCACATCGTTGACTTTATACAAATCAGCGCCTTCTCCACCGATAATAAACACGTTCGTAACCGATGCCACGTCACGGATTGTATATACGTTATTAGGATCGGTAACTTTTACCCCATCGACGACAAATGAATAGCTGTACAGCTCCGGCGATAAGGGTTGAGGCGTTGAAAATTCCCAAATGCCTTGAGCATTTTTCGTTAATTCAGCGCTTCCGGGAGCGTCGAAATTACCGTAAGGCGTTTCCATTTTTTGCGTCGGGAAAAAATCGCCGGTAATTTCCACTTTATCGGCTTGAGGGGCTGACAATCGAAACGTTACAGTATTGTCGGAATGAATTTCCGGGGAAATAATATCTTGCCCTCCAAATAATGCTTGCTGCGCAAAATTACTTGCACTTATCAAACAAACAAATGTTAAAAAAATAAACTTTCTCATAAATGTATAAATATTGTATTACCTATTTTGTTCATCACCGCTTTTGTTAAAAAGTTAAGTTTTCTTCCTATAAAACCGGAACAAAATTAAGATAAATTCGGCATATATCAGTGAAAATAATTTACTTTTGGCAAAAATAACAGATAAAAAAGCTTGCTTTGTGCAGATAAAACCAGTAATTTTGCCTTCATAAAACCCTTAATTTTATTATCCGAACTAAAATCCGAGAGAAAGTTTGGAATATATAAGCATGGTATCGAAATACGGAGTGGTTCACTTTTTTGAAATGACGTTTAGAGGTAGTTGAAGCCGTTAATCCTGCGTATTTTTCAGATACCACAGTTAAAGTTTTGGTTTTATCGGATATGTTAAATTTGTTCCATTTATGCAACAAATTGCAAGAAGTAATAAAATGCAATTAAAGAATCATTTTTTGTTGATAATTCTACGATGAGATTTTTTTTTAATCAAGTTTGCATTTTTTTATCATAGTTTTGCTATTTTATATTTTTTTATTTTAACTTTGCAAAAAATATATGCAATAATGAGCGATAAAAAATACAATTTTAATGAAGTAATTGATAGAAAGGGAACTAATGCATTAAAGGTAGATGTTTTAAAAGAACGCTACGGCCGGGACGATTTGCTCGGATTGTGGGTTGCCGATATGGACTTTAAAACCGGTGATTTTATTACTGATGAAATAATAAAACAATGCAGGAATGCGATTCTAGGTTATACGATTCCGCCGGACAGTTATTACGATTCCATCATTCAATGGGTTGAAAGCCAATACGGATGGGTTATTCAAAAAGATTGGATAAGCTATATTCCGGGAATTGTCAAAGGAATTGCTTTCTGTGTTCAATGTTTTACCAAACCACTTGATAAAATAATTATTCAGCCTCCCGTATATCATCCCTTTCGTTTGATTTCGTCAAGACATCACCGAAAGGTGGTTAACAACCCTTTGATAGAAGAAAACGGAAAATATCGAATGGATTTGGATGGTCTGCGTAAATTGATCGACAAAGATTGTAAAATGTTGATTTTAAGTAATCCGCAAAATCCGATCGGGATTGCGTGGGACAAGGATACTTTAGAGGAATTAGCCGATATTTGCTACAGAAAATACATTTTAGTCATATCGGATGAAATTCATGCAGATATGTGCCTCTTCGAACGCACGCACGTTCCATTCGCTTCCGTTTCGCCGAAAGCTGCGTTGAATAGCATCACCTTTATGTCGCCGAGTAAAACGTTTAATGTGGCAGGTGTAATGACTGCTCATTCAATTGTACCGGACACGGAAATCCGTAAGAAATTTTTTGATTATCTGAACGCCGGCGAATTGGACGAAGGATCGATTTTTGCCTACTCCGCAACCCAAGCAGCCTATGAAAAAGGTTTAAATTGGAAATGCCAAATGCTTAAATACGTTGAAAATAACATCATGTTTGTGGATATGTTTCTTAAAGAAAACATTCCTCAGATAAAAGCGGTTATTCCCGAAGCATCCTTCTTATTATGGTTAGATTGTCGAGAGTTGAGATTGAAACAATACGAATTGGTTTTCTTGTTTATTAACTGGGCACATTTAGCCCTAAATAACGGCGTTATGTTCGGACAAGAAGGCGAAGGTTTTATGCGGATGAATGTCGCTACTCCCCGACCGATATTGGAACAAGCGCTCAATCAATTGAAAGAAGCGGTCGATAGTTATTTAAAGAAATAGCAAATATTGCTTGCCTGTCAAGAATAAAACCGTATCTTTGCAACTTATTAAAAAAACAGAAGCAAATGAAAATTTCCGAGGAAAAAATGGTATCGTTAACATACGACTTGACAGTTGATAACGAAGACGGTGGAAAAGAATTGATGGAACGCGCAACACGAGAGCATCCGCTAACATTCTTGTTTGGTATGGGAATGATGCTGGAAGCGTTTGAAAAAAACGTAGAAGGTTTGAAAACCGGTGATAAATTTTCTTTTGTATTGACTCCCGAGGAAGCTTACGGAGAATATTTTGAAACACATGTTAGGGAATTGCCAAAAAAACTGTTCGAAGTGGACGGAAAATTCGATTCCGAACGTGTAGCAGAAGGGCTAACACTCCCGATGATGGATGCACAAGGAAATCGAATGATGGGTTCTGTTTTGGAAATACAATCGGATGCAGTTGTAATGGATTTTAATCATCCCCTAGCGGGAGAAACTCTGTATTTCGACGGTGAAGTAATTGATGTTCACGAACCTACGGAAGAAGAACTCGACGCTTTATCTCAAGAAGACGGGTGCTGCGGATGTGATAGCGGCGGTTGCGACGGATGTCACTAATGTCATCACGAAGCAATGAATACTTTTGGTAACATCTTTCGATTAACCTCATACGGAGAATCGCACGGAGAAGCCGAAGGTGGAATAATCGATGGTTGTCCGGCAGGTATTATAATAAATAATGCATTTATTCAAAGTGAATTAGATAGGAGAAAACCAGGACAATCCGCAATCACTTCTTCACGAAATGAAAGCGATCGGGTGGAATTTTTGTCCGGAATATATGAAGGGAATACGACCGGCACTCCTATCGGATTCATGGTGAGAAACCGGAATCAACATTCTTCGGATTATGACCATTTAAAAAATCTGTACCGTCCATCCCACGCGGATTTTACGTATCAGAATAAATACAAGATCAGGGATCATCGAGGCGGAGGGCGTTCTTCCGCAAGGGAAACGATTGCCCGTGTCGTGGGAGGAGCAGTGGCAAAAACCGTGCTTCGAGAAATAAATATTAAAATTACCGCCTATACATCTCAAGTCGGACCCATTCGATTAGAACGACCTTATACCGATTTGGATTTGACAACCATTGATTCTACGCCGATTCGTTGCCCGGATCCTGTTTCGGCGGAAAAAATGATTCGCTATATTCAACAAATAAAAGAGGAAGGAGATACCATCGGCGGAATCATTACTTGCATTTGTGAAGGAGTTCCCGTCGGATTGGGTGAGCCGGTTTTCGGCAAATTGCATGCCGCTTTGGGAAATGCAATGCTGGGTATCAATGCGGTGAAAGGATTTGAATACGGTATGGGATTTGCGGGCATTCAATACAAAGGGTCGGAAGTCAATGATCTTTTTTATCGTCGTTCCGACGGGAAAATCGGTACTAAAACCAATCATTCGGGAGGAATCCAAGGCGGAATTTCTAACGGAGAACCTATTTATTTTAGGATTGCATTCAAACCGGTCGCTACTTTAATGAGAGAACAGCAAACGGTGGATGAAGAGGGAGAAACAGCTATTCTTCATGCGAAAGGACGACATGATCCCTGCGTTTTACCTCGTGCGGTTCCTATCGTGGAAGCAATGGCCGCAATGGTGATATTGGATTATTATTTATTGAATAAGAGTGTATTGTTATAAGATTCCATAACTATTTTTACCGCCCTTTCCAATTGAATTTCACAATACCTTTGGCATATTCGGATTGAATAAATTTTCGAAATCGTCGATTGATAATGATATCGTAATCTTCTTTAAGTTTCAAATATGTTCCCAAACAGCGATCGGTTCCGCTCTGATGATCGGGAGAAGTGAGCATGACTTCCCCACCCCACCCTTTTACCGCTTTAAGGATTCGTTCATCATCGGTCGCTACCACCACTCGAATAGACCGACCACACGTTCATATACCCACTGTATCATTGGTTTACCCATCAAATCCGCCAAAGGTTTTCCCGGAAAGCGAGTAGAAGCATAACGAGCGGGAATTATTCCTAAAATTTCATAATTTGCTAATGTATCAATTTGCTAATTTGCTGATTTTTAATATATTACTATTTTCTCCGATTAACCAGAGAATATCGCCTTCTTCCAATTTCAAATCCAAATCGGGATTTCGCATGGAAGTATTATTACGTTCTATACCAATCAATAAACAATCGTTCTTTTCTTGAATACCGGATGTGCGGATGGTTTTTCCTATTAAATGTGACTCCGAACCGATTTGAATCTGTTTCATCTGTACTTCGGGCAAGGGTTCATGCTCTTGAATTTCGTACTTCTTAGTGTGTTCTTCGATTCGTTTTTGGAAAATATCCATTTGCGAGTCTGTACCGAGAAGAACAATATGATCACCGGGAAAAATTCGTTCATTACCGTTTGGAATATTGATTCGAGTATTGCCTCGAACTATCGTCACGATGCTCATTCCGAACAATTGCCTGAAATGAAACTCTTTCAGTGTTTTACCAACTACAGGATAAGAAGGCAATATTGCAAAGTCGGCTAAATGTAAATCTCTCGCCAACACATGATTGACAAATCCTTTGGTTAAAGGCGCTTTCGATTCGCGGAATTTTTCTTTTTCATGAAAATTTTCTTTAAAGCGGCGTTCAATGGAAATTGATCCTGCTTTTAAATGGGAAGAAACAACAAATGCCATCAAAAAGATAATTGCCAGAGTAAATGCCAGGACAAAATGGGTATGGAACAGTTTAAATAAAACAAACATAATTAATCCGGCACATAGTAATACCCGGATCAGAATAGTGAAAATTAAAGGTCCTCGATTGTTTTTATTTTCTGACCAAAGTTGACGAAATTCGGCAGAACGATCTTTCTTAATGATAATCGCCCGCATAAACGGAGCTAAGAAAGAAATAACGACCACAGCAACCACCAGGTTTCCTTTTATTCCGGGAAGAAATCTTTGCATAAAAGGAGCTCCGTAGAGCAAAGATAGATATACGATGATGACACAGGCAATAAAATAAATCGCTACCATTGTCGCCATATCTTTCAGCAACTTTTTCCAAAGACTTTGTTCGTTTACAGGATGGGCGGAAGAGTCTTTATTCAAAGAGTCTTGCCAAGTTTGAGGTAAGGTTTTTTCCAAAAATTTATAAGCCGGATTTGCCGATTTCATAAGGTAGGGAGATACGAAAATCGTCAGTATAGAAGATGAAACAATAATTTGATACATCGACGAATCAATTACTCCGAGACTCAAACCCAAAGCAGCAATGATATAGGAAAATTCACCGATTTGAGATAACGAAAATCCTGAAAAAACTGCTGTTTTCAAGTTTTGTCCCGATAACAGCACGCCTCCGGTAGCGGAAAGCGTCTGTCCGACAATCACAACGATACTTATAATCAAAATGCGAACAATGTATTCACCTAAAGAGGCAAGCTGAACCATCATGCCGACCGAAACGAAAAAAATGGCGCCGAAGAAATCTTTGATTGGGTGGATTAATTTTTCAATTCGTTCGGAATCAATGGTCTCTGCCAAGATAGATCCCATGACGAAAGCTCCTAAAGCAGATGAAAATCCCGCCCGGGTGGCAAGATAAACCATTCCCGTACAGAAAGCTGCCACAACTATCAACATTGTTTCGTCGTTCAAAAACCGCTTCGTTTTCCGTAAGAAAGTAGGAATCAAAAATGTACCGAGCAAAAACCAGAAGACTAAAAATCCGATCAATTTGAAAAAGCTGCCAAGCATTTCCATACTTTCTACCTTTCGACCGACAGCTACCGTTGATAGTAAAACCATTAAAAGAACCGCAACCAAATCTTCGATGACTAATATTCCAAATACGATTCCGGCAAAGTTTTTGTTTGTCAGTTTCATATCCTCGAATACCTTGATTATAATCATGGTGGAAGACATACAAATCATTGCGCCCAAAAAGAGACTTTTCGTGGATGACCAACCGAAACCGAGACCGGTCAAATACCCTAAACTAATCATTGAAAAAATGATAAACAGTGCGGCGATAATAGCGGTATTACCTACTTTCATCAGTTTTTTAAAGCTGAACTCCAAACCCAAGCCGAATAAAAGAAAAATGATTCCGACTTCCGCCCAGTTCACTAATTGTTCATATTCCCCGTCTTTCAGTGAAATGTAAAAAGACAAAACAACTCCCGCTATAATATAAGACAATACCGCCGGTTGTTTCAACCATTTAAATAAAAGCGAGAAAACACCTGCAGCAACAAGAATCAAAGTTAAATCAAATAAAAACGGAGATAATTCAGACATTATTGTGTTTTTTATCGTGTTCGACAAAGGTAATTAAAATAATTATGAATTATAGATTACGAATTATGATTTTTTTAGGGATACATTTTTGAAATTAATAATTCATAATTTATAATTCATAATTAATTTGCTTATTTTTGTAGAAAAATTATGAACAAAAATAGTTACATAACGGATTTAATTGCCGAAGGCGAAAATTTGCATCTGGATTTTAAGTTCGAGGTCAGCGACAGTAAAAAAATAGCCAGAACTCTCACGGCGTTTGCAAACACTGAGGGGGGAACTTTATTAATCGGAGTCAAAGATAACGGACATATTGCAGGTATCCGAAGCGATGAGGAATATTATATGATTGAAGCGGCTTCGGAAATGTATTGTCGCCCAAAAGTGCCGTTTAAAGCGAAAGAGTGGAATATGGAAGGGAAGGTCGTCCTTGAAGTAAAAGTTGAAGCAAGCGCTTTAAAACCTCATCATTCACCCGATAAGAATGATGAATACAAAGCTTATCTCCGAGTAAACGACGAAAATATCGTGGCACCTGAGATACTTGAGATGGCTTGGTCAAAAATTTCCAATTTAAACGGAACTTATTTAACAATCAGCCGTCCGGTTGAAAAACTTTTAAAGTATTTAGATGTAAATCCTTATATATCAGTTAGTCAGTTCCTAAGAATTGCACGAATTAATTATAATACGGCAAAAAATATTCTGAGCGACTTGTTGGCAATCGGCTCTATCGGATATCAATTAACAGATAATAAAATTGTTTATGGCAGAATTCAGACGCAGAACTGATCCGTTAGACCTCACTGAAATACCGATGGTCTATGAAGATAATGTTATGTCATGGTATGATGCTATCACTAACAAAATACAGAAAAACAGGGAATTAAAGTCTATTGCACAAACATTCGCGCAAACTCGAAGCAGTATGGCGGTTGTTCCGCTCCTGGAAGATTCTGACTCATTATTATCTCGTTTATCCTTCAAAGATAAATATTTACCAATCATAGAAAAAATGAACGAAAACCGAAAACGTGAATGGCTCACGATTCGCGTTCTGATAAAAGAAATGTTGGGAGAAGAGAAAGAAATACTTTATAATTCACTTGGAAAGCCTTATTTATCGGACAATTCATTTCACATCAGCATCAGTCATACCAAAGGATATGCCGCTTTGATTATAAACAAGGAAAATGAAACGGCAATCGATATCGAAAGAATTGCTTCGAGAGTGAAAAATATCAAGAAACGGTTCGTGAATGAAGAAGAAGAAAAAGCTTTATCTCAATCAGACGAAATTATACATTTACTTTTATATTGGTCGGCTAAAGAATCACTATATAAGCTGTTAGGAATTGAAAATGTTGATTTCAAGCTGCATTTACACATTCAGCCTTTTGAACCTCTTTTTGGTGAATGGAGTGAATTTGAAGCATACGAAACCCGGACAAAATATCAGAATTGCTACAAAATCAAATATTTTATACACGACGATTATGTTTTGACTTATATATGAATTACACATTAATACACACTATTATGAGACGTAACGAAAAAGTAAAACGAATGTTTTTTTTGATTGCAGTAGCCGGACTGCTGTTTTGCGCAAGAACTCAAGCGCAAAACATGGAAAAAACCGGTAATGTTTCAAACTCAAAGTCAAGTATCTTGTTGCCTTATCAAAATCCGGCATTAAGTTCGGAAGAAAGGGCGAAAGATTTGCTGTCGCGTTTGACGTTGGAAGAAAAAACCGGATTGATGGGCGATATTTCGGAAGCTGTTCCACGCCTCGGCATCAAGAAATTCTATTGGTGGAGCGAAGCATTGCATGGTTTCGCCAATAACGAGGGAGTAACGGTTTTTCCCGAACCTATCGCAATGGCGGCTTCCTTTAACGACGAATTGGTAAGTAGGGTATTTGATGCCGTTTCCGATGAAGTGCGTGCTAAATACAACGAAGACAGAAGAAACGGGAAAGAACCCGATCGTTTTCGCGGACTTTCTGTTTGGACGCCGAACATCAATATTTTCCGTGACCCGCGCTGGGGACGCGGACAGGAAACCTACGGCGAAGATCCTTATCTGACTTCACGAATGGGGACTGCTGTCGTCAACGGTTTACAAGGTCCGAGAGATGCGAAATACAGGAAATTGCTTGCTTGCGCCAAACATTATGCCGTTCATTCGGGTCCCGAATGGAGTCGTCACGAATTAAATTTGAACGACATCAGTATGCGGGATTTGTATGAAACTTATCTTCCGGCATTTAAAACTTTGGTACAGAAAGCGGATGTCCGCGAAGTGATGTGCGCCTACCATCGCTTGGACGATGAACCCTGCTGCGGAAATAATCGGTTGATGCGAAGAATTTTACGTGATGACTGGGGTTTTAAGAATGTTGTTGTGTCCGATTGCGGAGCTATTGCCGATTTCTGGATGAATCATAAAACGTCTTCCGATGCCTTACATGCAGCTGCAAAAGGGGTTATTGCAGGTACTGACGTAGAATGCGGTTTCGGTTACGCTTATGCCGAAATTCCCGGAGCCGTTGATAGAGGATTAATTACAGGCAATGACGTTGATCAAAGTGTTTTACGCCTGTTAATCCAGCGTTTTGAGGTTGGCGAAATGGATGATGACAGCCTTGTCCCCTGGACAAAAATTCCGATGTCGGTAGTGAATTGCGAAAAGCACAAAAACTTGGCTTTGGAAATTTCCCGACAAACGATGATGCTGCTGCAAAATAACAATAACATCCTGCCGCTGAGCAAATCCGTAAAGAAAATCGCCGTAATCGGTCCGAACGCCGACGATAAAGCGCTGATGTGGGGTAATTATAACGGAACTCCTTTCCAAACCGTGACGATATTAGACGGAATTAAATCCAAACTACCAAACACCGAGATCATTTACGACAAAGGCTGCGATTTGTTTGATGATCAGATTACCGACAATATTTTGTCTCAATGTTCAATCGACGGTAAAAAAGGTATTCGGGCAAGGTATTGGAATAATAAAGAATACGAAGGCAATCCGGTTGCCGCCGATTATTTCACCGATCCGATAAAACAGACAACTTCAGATCAACATTCATTTAGCGAGGGAGTTTCCTCGGACAATTTCACCGCAAAATATGAAACCGTATATGTTCCCGCCGAGTCGGGAGAAATTGTACTTCGGGCTGAAGCGCTCGGACACTGCACGTTATTGGTAAATGGCGAAACCATCAATCAATTCGGTTATACTTGGCGTTCATCGATTACCCGTATTCCTCTGCAAACGGAAAAAGGAAAAGAATATCGCATCGAGCTTCGCTTTATAAACGATCCGGCTGCATCGCACGCGAGTCTGAATTTAGTAATTGGAAAAGAGCATCCCGTAAGTTATGATAATTTAGTGAAAAAACTGAAAGGAGTGGATTTGGTGATTTTTGCCGGAGGTATATCCCCTCAGTTGGAAAATGAAGAAATGCCGATACTTCTTCCCGGATTCAAGGGCGGCGACCGTACCGATATTGAATTGCCGGCATCTCAGCGAAAATGTCTGAATGCCTTGAAAGCTGCCGGAAAGAAAATCATCATGGTCAACTGTTCGGGTTCTGCCATCGGGTTAGTTCCCGAAACGGAAAGTTGCGATGCCATTCTTCAGGCTTGGTATGCCGGAGAATCGGGAGGGCAAGCGATTGCCGATGTTTTGTTCGGCGATTACAATCCGGGTGGAAAATTACCGGTGACATTCTATAAAAATATCGACCAGGTACCCGATTTCGAAAATTATTCGATGAAAGGTCGAACTTATCGGTATATGAAAGAAAAACCTTTGTTTCCTTTTGGATACGGTTTAAGCTATACAACTTATGCCATCGGTAATGCGAACCTCGATAAAAATACTATTCAAGCAAATGAATCGCTTACGGTTACGATTCCGATTTCCAATACGGGCAGACGCGACGGAACAGAAGTTGTTCAGATTTACTTGCGAAAACCCGACGATCCCGATGCTCCGCTTAAAACGTTGCGGGCATTTCAAAGGGTGGAACTGAAAGCCGGAAAAACGCAAAACGTGACCTTCAATCTTTCACCCTCAGCATTAGAAACTTTTGATGCCGCAAGTAATCAAGTAAAAGTATGCTCCGGAAACTACGAATTATTATATGGCGACAGTTCTGATGATAACAACTTGAAAACGGTTGCTTTTCAAATCCGATAATGATTATGTTTTAAACTGCAATTCATGAACAGCGCCTATTTTTTCGTACAGCGATTTGTCCACTCCCGCCGATTCAGCGTATTCTTGCCAACGGGAAACAACTTCGCAAACCTGGTCCAAAATTGAGTTCCAATTTTTCATGCCGGTTTCTTTACCTATTTTTTCAAAATCTTTCTTGGCAAAGTTTTCGAATTTTCCGTTGATACCCATCAGATGACGAGGATTCCAGTAACTTGCCGGGTCGTAGGCATAAGTTACATCGTAGGCGGATGAAAGCGACCATTTACCGTTCTTGTCCATCAGGAACGATATGTTTTTGGAATGATCGTCGCAATTTTTTGCAACGACGTTGAATATCATGCGGCGGAATTGTTGTTCCATGTCGGCATGTGGTAAATGCATTCTTCGCATTACAGAAAACAATTGTTCATAGTAATGGGTTTCTATTTTATTATAATTCATGTGTGCAATAGCATTCAGCGATTGCACAAGCACTTTTTCGCTTCCGCCGGGTCGATCAAATCTTCTGGTCATAAAGTGGGCACGACCGCCTTCTTCAAGAATTTTGCATCTCGCCATTTCAATTTGGCAATCTTTTGCCATTAAGTGATAGGCATATTCGATACGACCCATCCCTGTCGACAAGCCGAGTTCTTCCGATTTGCTCACTCCGTCCAGTTTAATGAGCCAATGCTCGAATCCCTGCGGAATATTTACTATTTGGCCGGATTTGATATCGCCCGTTTCCTCGTTGTAGGCTATTACGGCTTTGGGTCTTGCTCCACCGGCGGATGCACCGACACGCACAATGGATATCAACGCTTCGTCGCCTTTTGAAAAATTGGTATGAAGCCCTTTGCGATCGTCAAGTACATCGTTTGCAAGGCGCACAAGCTCATCGATGTCCACATCAACCGTTTCGTCGTTGCCTCCGATGGCAGGGAAATATTCCAAAGCGCCTATTCCCCGTTTTCCCGTATAGCACAGCCGTTCGATGGAAGTAAAATCATTGATGTTTCTCCCTTGCTTGACCAACCAGGCATTAATTACCCTGTTACCGAAAGAGTCGGGCAAACTGTCTGCCACAAATTCGGGAAGACCTTTGTAGGTTCTGAAATCTCCCTCGTCTTCGGGAATAAAGGAACGCACCTTTAATATATCGATACCGGTTACCGGCATTAAAATAGGTGCAATGTCCCAATTTTTTTTAACAAAATTGGGATCAAAACGAAAAACGGATGTTCTTTTGTCCTTGTTCAGCGACAGATATCCGACAACCGTATCCCATAATCTGACTTCTGCAATCATCTTTGACCGGTTTTAAGTTTTCTTGCTCTTAGGCGTTGATTTTTCGTTATTTTCAATATCACATCCGGAGCGATTGGTTCCGGATTCAGGAAAGACAAATACAAAGTATCGAATTCCCGCAACTCTCGCAGTATAGCGATAAATGTATCCAAAGTGGTATTGCGCCCCGACTCAAATCCGTGAATGGTGGAAAGGCTTAATCCGCACCTTTCAGCCAATTCGCTTTGTTGCAAATTCAAATTCAGCCTTTTTCGTTGTATGGATTTGCCGAGTTCTATCAGGATTTGCCGATTACTGTATCCATAAATATCATTTCTATTCATTATTGTTATGTGTAATATGTAACTTTTTATAGTGCAAATATCGCGATTATTTTTGATATATCATAAATAATTCAGAAGAAAAATTATATTAATGGAGATTTCTTATGAAGAAATTTTAAGGTTTAAAAGAGAGGGTTCCGCCTCAAAAGTGTGCCGTCATCGGCAACAGTAGCGACATTTTCGTTGTCGCTGTTCCAAGTTACCTCTGTGTCGATTGGGGTTACTACTGATAGATTCTTTTTCCCTGTATTCGAAATACATAAACGAATTTTGCAATTGATAGTCAATCAAAAGACATAATTACATCCCGATATTATGAAGAGCATTTGGTTGAAATCCTCGAATGCCGATAAAAAAATAGTTTGTCGAATTGAAAAAAAAATCGTAACTTCGTGCGTTCAAAATGATTAATTTTTTATTTAGACAATATGAAAAAGTACAATTTCAATGCGGGTCCTTCCATTTTACCTAAAGAAACAGTGGAAAATACAATAAAAGCAATGGAGGATTTTGCAGGTTCAGGCATCGGACTGATGGAGGTAAGCCATCGTTCCAAAGATTTTGAAGCGGTAGTCAACGAAGGTGTCGCTTTATTTAAAGAGTTGCTGAATATTCCGAACGGGTATTCTGTCATCTTTCTCGGTGGAGGAGCGAGTTTGCAATTTTGCATGGTTCCTTTTAATTTGTTTGAAAAAAAAGCGGTTTATCTGAATACGGGAACATGGGCAAGTAAAGCCATGAAGGAAGCCAAATTTTTCGGCGAAGTAGTCGAAGTCGCTTCATCCAAGGGAGCTAACTATACGTATATTCCAAAAAATTTTATCGTTCCGACGGATGCTGATTATTTCCATATCACTACTAATAATACGATTTTTGGCACCGAATTACATACCGATATTGATTCACCGGTGACACTTGTCGCCGATATGTCATCGGATATTTTATCAAGGCCTATTGATGTCAGTAAATACGGATTGATTTATGGCGGCGCTCAGAAAAATCTGGGACCCGCAGGCGTAGCGTTCGTAATCGTAAAAGACGAAATATTGGGAAAAGTTACACGGGCGATTCCGACCATGTTGGATTATCGCACCCATATTAAAGAAAACTCGTTGTTCAATACGCCGCCGGTTTTACCGGTTTACGCCGCCGTGCAAACATTGAAATGGCTGAAAGCGTTGGGAGGTGTTGATGCAATGTATAAAATAAACAAGGAAAAAGCCGGTTTGCTTTATGCCGAAATCGACCGGAACAAATTGTTCAAGGGAACAGCCGCCGTCGAAGACCGTTCATTGATGAACATCTGCTTCGTAATGAACGAAGAATACAGCGCTTTGGAATCCGAATTTTATCAATTTGCCGTTTCACGAGGAATGGTGGGAATCAAAGGACACCGATCGGTAGGAGGCTTTCGCGCTTCAACTTACAATGCTTTGCCCAAAGAAGCAGTCGCAGCATTGATTGAAACCATGCAGGAGTTTGAGAGAAATCATTAACCTGTTGCGGGATGAGAGAATAATTCATAATTTATAATTAGTATTATGCAAACAATAGACAATTTTAATTTTTCGGGACAAAAAGTCTTTATTCGCGTTGATTTCAACGTACCATTAGATGGAAATTTCAATATTACGGACGATACCCGTATTCGCGCTGCCATTCCCACACTGAAAAAAATCCTTTCGGATGGTGGATCTGTCATTATCGCTTCCCATTTGGGACGCCCTACCGGAGTAAATGCAAAATATTCTTTGAGGCATATTTTAGGCAGAATCTCCGAATTATTGGGAGTTGACGTGGACTTTGCCGACGATTGTCTGGGACCGGAAGCGATTGAAAAATCAGCCGCTTTGAAACCCGGTCAAGCTTTGCTGTTGGAAAATCTCCGTTTTTATGCTGCCGAAGAAGGTAAACCGCGCGATTTAGCCGAAGATGCAAGTGAAGAAGTGATTGCGGCTGCCAAGAAAGCCGAAAAAGCCAATCAGAAAAATATGGCTAAACAATTGGCTTCGTATGCAACGGTTTATGTGAACGATGCCTTTGGAACGGCTCACCGGGCGCATGCTTCCACCGCTATTATTGCCGATTATTTCGACAGTGAACATAAATTGTTCGGCTACTTGATGCAGAAAGAAATCGACGCCGTTGAAAGAGTATTGAAGAATACCGCTCGTCCTTTTACTGCCATTATGGGCGGCTCGAAAGTTTCTTCTAAAATCGATATTATTGAAAATTTGTTAACCAAAGTGGACAACCTGATTATAACCGGTGGAATGACCTACACGTTTACCAAAGCATTGGGCGGAGAAATCGGAAATTCCATTTGCGAAGATGACAAAATGGAGCTGGCTTTATCTTTATTGGAAAAAGCAAACGAAAAGGATGTGAATATGGTATTAGCTGTTGACGCTAAAGCTGCCGACAGTTTCAGCAACGACGCTGAAACCCGAATTGTTGCGGTCGATGCAATCCCCGAACATTGGCAAGGATTGGATATCGGTCCCGAAACGGAAGCGATATTTGCCAAAGTTATCGAAAATTCTCAAACGATTCTTTGGAATGGACCTACCGGTGTATTTGAATTTGAAAATTTCACGCACGGATCGCGAGCAGTCGGCGAAGCTATCGTTAAAGCAACCGAAAAAGGAGCGTTTTCATTGGTTGGTGGCGGCGATTCAGTAGCTTGCGTCAATCAATTCGGAATTGCCGACAAAATGTCTTACGTATCTACCGGCGGCGGCGCTTTGTTGGAGTTTATCGAAGGAAAAGTATTACCGGGAATTAAGGCGATCAGAGGATATTAATGTTAATTATGAATTATGAATTATTAAATATTAATTATGAATTAAAAATTTGAAAGAGATGAAGTGTAAAAGTAAAAGTATTTTATTTGTATTGCTTATGAGCTTGTGTATAAGCTTCCAAGCATATTCTCAATCCGATGCCGATAAATTAATCGGTAAATACTATGTGATTAAGCAAGATACAAAATCCGAATCCCGTATCCAAATTTATAAGACTTCCGAAGGAAAATATGAAGGGAAGATTGTTTGGCTTAAAGAACCCAATTTTCCGGACGGTACTCCCAAGTATGATGTTAAAAATCCCAATCCGGAGTTACGGAAGGTAAAAGCAGATCATATCGTTCTGCTGAAGAATTTTTCATACGATGAAAAAAACAATGAATGGAGCGGGGGGACAATTTATGATCCTGAAGAAGGAAAAACCTACAAATGTAAGTTGAATTTCGAATCAGCTACGAAACTGAAAGTTCGCGGATATATAGGAATTCCTGCGCTCGGAAAAACAATGTATTGGACCAAAGAAAATTAATCATAATTCATTTAACTGCTTCATGAAAAAAATTTTATATTTCTTTGTTATTTTATTTTTGGCAGGGAATTTATCTGCCCAGACCAAACCGAGTACTAAATGGTTTGAAGAAGCGCGCTTCGGAATGTTCATCCATTTCGGGCCGTACAGTGTGTTGGGTAACGGAGAATGGGTGATGAATTCCCGTCCGATTACCGGAAGTGCCTACAAACGCTTGCAAGACTTGTTTAATCCGCAAGCTTTTGACGCAAAAGAATGGGTAAGAATCGCGAAAGATGCGGGTATGAAATATATTACTTTTACTTCGCGTCATCACGACGGATTCAGCAACTGGGATACGAAGCAATCGGATTGGAACATCATGAATACGCCTTACGGAAAAGATTTGATTAAGCAATTAGCCGACGAATGTCATAAACAAGACATTAAATTGGTGTTGTATTATTCGCTTCTGGACTGGATGCGTTCCGATTATCAATACGAAACGGGTCGGACGGGACAGAAGTCGGGACGAACCGAAAAAAGCGATTGGGATTCATATATTCGTTTTATGAAAGCCCAACTTACTGAATTACTTACCAATTACGGTCCAATAGCCGGCATTTGGTTCGACGGTCATTGGGATCAAACGGAAGATAAAAACCGGACTTCACCCGAAACAGCCGTTGATTGGCATTATGCGGAAATTTATGATTTGATTCATCGGCTGCAACCCGAATGTCTGGTGGCGAACAATCATCACCTTCCTCCCTTGCCCGGTGAAGATTATCAGATTTTTGAACGGGATGTTCCGGGAGAAAACAAGTCGGGATTCAGCGGCCAGGAAGTTTCGCGCCTCCCCTTGGAAACCTGTGAAACAATAAACAAAAGTTGGGGTTTCTCTATTACCGACGATGATTTCAAATCGCCAAAAGAACTCATTCAATTGCTTGTGCGGACAGTCGGAACCACAGCTAATCTGTTGTTGAATGTAGGTCCGATGCCGAACGGTAAAATTCAACCCGAATGTATCGAACGCCTCCAAAAAATGGGCGAATGGATGAAAAAATATGGTTATACATTGTATAATGCCAAGCAAGGTTTCGTTTCGCCGCAAGACTGGGGAGTAAGCACTTGTATTGGTAAAACGCAATACATCCATATTTTGGATAATAACCTGTCGACACTTTCTTTAAATATTCCCGGATTCCAATCGGCGAAGGGGGTCAATTTTGAACAGCCGGTGATTTGGAAAAAGGATAAAAAAACAGGAAATATTGTCTTTACATTCAAAGGCTCCTTGGATGATATCGACTCAATTATTGAGGTTCAAGTGAAACAATGAATAATTGAATAACTGAGTAATAGAATTACTGCATGATTTGGAATGAAACGATGGAATGCATGTCCCAGAAGGATATGCGGAAACTTCAGGAAATCCGGTTGAAAAAAACGGTTGAACGCGTTTATCACAATTGTGAGCCATATCGGAAAAGAATGCAGGAGCAAGGTATTACTCCTGCCGATATCCAAAGTTTGGACGATATTGTCAAATTGCCCTTTACTTCCAAAAAAGATTTACGCGATTATTATCCTTTTCAACTGCTGAGCGTTCCTTTGTCGGAGATTGTTCGCATACATGCTTCATCAGGAACAACGGGAAAACCGATTGTGGTGGGATACACTCGCAATGATTTGAATGTGTGGGGAGAAGTCGGCGCACGCTGTTTTACGGCTTTCGGATTGGGAAAGAACGACGTAGTGCAAGTATCCTACGGCTATGGTTTGTTCACCGGCGGATTAGGCGCACACGCCGCTGTTGAAACTATCGGAGGCACCGTCATCCCCATGTCGAGCGGCAACACGGAAAAACAAATCCTGTTGATGCACGACTTAGGCACTGTTGGTCTAGCTTGTACGCCTTCTTACGCTTTGTTCTTGGCAGACGCCCTACTCGACTCCGGAATTTCCCGCGAGGAATTTCGATTAAAAGTCGGGGCTTTCGGTGCAGAACCCTGGACAGAAGGAATGCGTAAGGAATTGGAAGAAAAATTAGGTATTAAAGCATACGATATCTATGGCTTGACCGAAATCATCGGACCCGGAGTCGGACACGAATGCGAGTGTCAAAACGGTACGCATTTGTGCGAAGATCATTTTTATCCCGAAATTGTCGATCCGGAAACAGGCGAATCCCTTTCTCCCGGCGTTACCGGTGAATTGGTTTTTTCTACCATTACAAAAGAAGGGATGCCTTTATTACGGTTTCGCACCCGCGACCTGACGAGCTTAACGGTTGAACCCTGTGCCTGCGGTCGTACTTCCGTGCGTATGAACCGTATTTTGGGACGCAGCGATGATATGCTGATCATTCGGGGCGTAAATGTATTTCCGTCTCAAGTGGAAAGCGTCATTTGTGAAATACCGCAGTTGGAACCTCATTATATGTTGGTTGTTGATCGAGTCAATAATCTGGATATTCTTGAAGTACAAGTAGAAGTGAAAGAAGAATTTTATTCGGACGAAGTAAATAAAATGCTCGATTTGCGAAAACAAATCGTTCATCGTCTGCAAAGTGTGCTGACTATTTCTCCGGAAGTACGTTTGGTCGAACCTCGTACAATAGAACGAAGCCAGGGCAAAGCCAAACGGGTAATTGATAAAAGGAATTTTAAATAACTATATAATTATGCTAATAAAACAATTATCCATTTTTCTAGAAAATAAAAAGGGTCGCTTCACCGAGGTAACGACTATTTTAGGGGATGCGGGCATCAACATGACTGCTTTTACGGTTGCTGAAAATTCCGATTTCGGGATTGTGCGTTTACTCGTTTCCGATCCGGAAAAAGCAAGAGATACGCTGCGAGCAAATAAATATGCCGTGAGCGTAACGGATGTGATTTGCATACAAACGCCCAATGAGCCGGGAGCGTTATCGAAAGTAATGACAATCATCACTCAAGCAGACATTTCCATCGAATATATGTATGCTTTTTCGTTCGGGAACGGAGCGGTAGTGGTTATCCGACCCGATAATTTGGAGAAAGCATTGTCAGTTCTATCCGAAAACAAAGTGGAATTATTAGCTTCAAGCGAGTTGTTTGCGCTGTGACGATTTTGTATCAGATGAAAAATAAGGCGTTTCGTTTAACACGTATTTTATTGCCGTTTGTTATTTTCCTGTTTTGCTGCTCTGCAAAAGCAGAAGTAAAAAAAGCGACGGTAACAATTGATATCAACACACGTTATCAAAAAATTACAGGTTTTGGAGGATTCGTATGCAGCGGCACATTCGGCTACAATTGGATGTCAACCGATGAAATCAAAAAACTTTGGGGCAAAGACAGTGAAGCCGGATACAACATTATGCGTCTGTTTATACCTACGGGACAAAGCGCCTGGAGCCAATCGCTGGCAACGGCAAAATTGGCTAAATCGCTCGGAATATTTGTCTTTGCAAGCCCATGGACGATGCCTGCGGAGTGGAAAACCTACAATGTACAGGGTTCCATATACACGGATAATAGTGGTGTAACGCATAATAATTATTTGAAAGAAGAACATTACGAAGATTATGCCAACTATTTAAATCAATATGTAACTTATTTGCGACAGAATGGAGTAGAATTAGATGCAATATCTATTCAGAACGAACCGGACATGCAGGTAGATTATCAGGGCTGTATCTGGACACCGGCGCAATTAGCAACATTCATTAAGAATTATGGACCGCTTATCAGTTGCCCGCTTATGGCGCCCGAAAGCTTAGGCATGACCGACGACTATGCCAATTCCCTTTCGGCAGACGATGTCATTAATAATTTCAATATCTTCGCCGGTCATCAGTACGGTCCTATCCAAAGTGGTTTTCAACAGCTTCAGGCGAAGGGTAAAGAGGCTTGGATGACGGAATACCTGATTAATTGGAATTCAGATGAGAATACCTCGCGCAATTTCGACTGGCAGAAAGACGCTTTCAACTTTGCGGGAAAGTTGAATACCGCTTTACTTGCCAATACGAATGCCTGGATTTATTTTGCAGCCAAACGTTTCTACGGACTCATGGGCGACGGCACTTACGGAACAGTCAGCGGCGCTTTAACCAAAAGAGGTTATATTTTATCGCAATATGCGAAAAATACAACAGGATCCACGCGGATAAATGCCGATTGGAAAGACGATTCGAACATTCTTCAAGGCTCTTCCTACATTTCCCAAACAGGCGATAGTGTTATTGTAATGGTAATCAATTCTTCTGCTGATACTTATTCGCTAACCGCAGATTTACCTTTTTATACAAAATTCGGTAAAAGCATAGTGACGACTTCTTCCGCCGATATGGTCGCTTCCGATTTAACAATTGACGGAGAAACCTACCGTCCGGTGATTGACATAAACGCTTCGAGCATGACGACGCTTATCTTTACCAAAAGCAGCGAGCGTCCCGATTCTCAGATGACCGGAAGCCCTGTTTATTACCATACGATTGAACAGCAACAACCTACGAGCGCATCTTTTGGCAGTAATTGGCAACTGAGCGGCAAAACTGTTACTTTCGACCACAGCAATAACCTCATCAGTCCGAATATAAATGCTAATAACGGTTATCTGAAATTGGACGGTAATTATAACAGATTAGTATTCAACATTAAAAATATAACCTCTGCTTCGACTTACAATTCGGCGAACACAACTTTGTATTACATCAACAGCGACGGAAACTTTAAATCGTATAATTACGGAACGGTAACGTTTGTTCAAAACGGAAGTTCACAGTGGGCGCTCGATATCTCCAATCATGTCCTTACCGATGGATGTACCGGTATTATCGGCATCAGTAACGGCAACTATACTTCGATATTTACCATTCAATTCGGAGACGTTTATTTTGCTTTCGGCAACGAAAAAGGATACAAATTCAAAGGTATTTACAACAAAGACGACGGCAATTTACTCGATTGCCTCGAAAACAATTCATACACATCGCTCGACTTTACGGAAACGGACAGCGTTCCCGCCGACGAAAATTGGCAGGCGAATGCTGCAAACAAAAACTGCCTGTATTATGTTGCGAGCGACGTATCCAATACCAATGCCAACGTGATATCGGGAAGTCGGTGCAACAGTCTTCAGCTTACAGGAGACGGAGAAGGAAACAATTTCTTTGCACCCGTTGCGTTTACTGCCGAATCGGAGTCATTCATCCTAACACTCAACGGAAATAAGATGCTTGTTCTTCCGTTTGAAGCAACCATTCCCGAAGGATTAAAAGCATATACCATGCAACAGTCGGCTTCCGAAATAACTTGTACTCGCATTTCCGGCAACAAAATTCCGGGAAACACGCAGGTTGTGGTAAACGGCACCGGAGTTTTTACTTTTACAGGAAGCGGAGAAGTATCTGCCAATTCATATTCGGTAGTCTCCGATGTTTCCGATTTGCAGTTGCCGCTTGTGTTTATTGACAACAACACGGCTATACCTTTGATTATTTTTGAAAAAGAAAAAGATAATACCATACTCTTTGATCTGATGGGTCGCCGCGTCCTTCATCCTCAAAAAAATATCGTTTACATTTATCAAGACGGCAGGAAAGTGATTTTTATCTAAAAATACAAATGCGATGTCTCTGCATTTTTACTACCTTTGCAGTTCAAAATATTGATACGAAAGGTGTAGAATGAACATAAGAGATGTTGATTTGAATTCGGAAGAATGGTGTGACCTAATATTTGAGGACAGAAATAAGGAATATGGAGCGTATTATTTACGCAAAACATCAAACGCGAGGCATTTATTTGCTCTATCCTTTATAATGGCTGCGACTATCATTATCCTCTTACTCGTAAAAGTAATTCATTTCAACCGAACACAACAATTACTTGACTATGAATATGAAGTGAAAGCAATTGAATTATCGAGTTTGATTGGTTTGGAAGAAAATCACAATAATCAAATTCAAGTAAAACCGGAAGAAAAACCGGATGTGAAAGAAATTGCAGCTTTTACGCCACCAACGATTACCCAAGACGAAATATTGCAAAACTTGACAGAATTGCAGGAAACCGATCTTGCATCGGATTCAACCGGCGAATCTGCATCAGAAGAAGATTCGCTTCTGTTACAACGTGAAACAGCAAAATTGAATCAGGAAGAAAATGATACTACCGCAATCGACGAAAAAAACAGGAATGCCCAATTTCAAGATGGAAAAACGGCTTTATTGCGCTATATCTATCAAAACATTCATTATCCTCCCGCAGCGCTCAAGCAACGAATTAACGGACGGGTTATCTGCTCTTTCATTGTCAATGAAGATGGCTCCCTGTCGGATATAACCTTAGTTCAAGGCGTATATGCTTTCCTCGATGATGAAGTTCTGAGAGTAATCGGTTCCATGCCTTTATGGAAACCTGCCATGAAAGAAGGGAAACCTATCAAAATCAAATACATAATGCCCGTAGTATTTAAATTAAACTAAGCTTTCTTTTTGATGATATTATCCGATATATTGGGAAGGAAAACCGCTAAAAATCCCAACAAAGGCAAAAATGCACAAATATCATATACCGTATCGATGCCCCATTTGTCGGCAAGTCCTCCCAGAACAGCAGCGCCAAGACCACCCATACCAAAAGAAAATCCATAGAAAAGTCCCGATATCATTCCGAATTTGCCGGGAATCAGTTCTTGAGCAAAGACTAAAATGGCAGGGAATGCCGATGACAAAATCAATCCGATCAGAACAGTTAAAATGCCTGTCCAAAACAGGTTGGCATAAGGAAGTATCAGAGTAAACGGAGCCACGCCCAAAATGGAAAACCAGATCACCCGCTTGCGACCGATTCTGTCACCTACCGGACCTCCTATCAACGTTCCCACCGCTACGGAAAACAAGAACAAAAAGAGCATGTATTGTGCATGTTGCGTAGCTATATGAAACTTGTGGAACAGATAAAACATGTAGAAAGTGTTTATGCTGCTTAAATAGAAATTTTTAGAAAAGACCAATATCAGCAGTAGAAGTACTGTCAGAATAATTTTCTTATGGGATAATTGCATTTCACGATGAACCTCGTATTGCGCTTTTTGGAAAGAAGAAACACGTCCGCTATACCAAAATCCGACTTGCAATAGCACAATCATTGCCAAAAAGGCAGCGGGTGAAAACCATGCGACATGGTTTTGACCGTGAGGAATTACAATCCAAGCGGCTAACAGGGGTCCCATTGCTGCGCCGGTATTCCCGCCTACCTGAAAAATAGATTGAGCCAATCCGAACTGTCCTCCTGAGCCGATACGAGATACTCGCGCCGCTTCGGGATGGAAAATAGAAGAACCCATACCCACCAGCATTGCCGCTATCAGCAATAAAGGATAAGTTCCCGCAAAAGCCAACATCAAGATACCGAAAAATGTACAAGCCATTCCGAATACCAATGAAAACGGTTTGGGATGCTTATCGGTGTATATGCCTACAACAGGTTGGAGAAGCGAAGCTGTGATTTGATATGAGAGTGTTATCAATCCTATTTGAACGAAATTGAGATGAAAATTGCTTTTCAACATGGGATATACAGCCAAAATGAGCGACTGCATCATATCGTTCAGAAAATGAGAGAAGCTGATAGAAGCTAATACCTTGTATTGAGGGCGAGTAACAGGATTATTGTTAGTCTGCATACAATTATCGTAAATTTTGCCCGCAAAGGTACAATAAAATTTCAATATAAAATCTAACTGAATCGCCCTGTAATATAATTTTGTGTCTGCTCTTTATCAGGATTAAGGAATATTTTTTTTGTATCGTTGTATTCAATCAATTCGCCTAAATAAAAAAACGCTGTTTTATCACTTACGCGAGATGCTTGCTGCATATTGTGTGTAACGAGGATAAGGGTATAATTTTTTTTCAGTTCAATAAACAATTCCTCCACCGTTGCCGTAGATATGGGGTCGAGCGCAGACGTCGGTTCGTCAAACAGCAACACTTCAGGCTGCATGGCTACCATTCTCGCAATACATAATCGCTGTTGCTGACCCCCCGAAAGGAATGTCCCTTTTTTCTTTAAAGAATCTTTTACTTCGGACCACAGTGTCACCTTGGTTAAAGATTCTTCTACAATGGAATCTTTCTCTTTTTTGGATAGCTTAATGCCGTTCAGTATGTAACCTGCAATGACATTGTCGTAGATGCTGAGGTTGGGAAAAGGATTGGGTCGTTGAAATACCATGCCGATTTTAAGTCGTACCATAATCGGATGCAGTTTCATGATGTCTTCGCCATCCACTAAAATTTGCCCCTCGGCATGCGCTCCGGGCGTCATCTCGTGCATACGGTTGATGCCGCGCAAAAAAGTTGTTTTCCCGCATCCCGAAGGGCCCATTATGGCTGTAATCGTATTTCGCGGTATCTCAATATTTACGTTTTTTACCACACGGTTGTCACCAAAATATGAACTGTAATTTATTGTTTTTATAATCGTACTTTCCATTTGCGAGTCATTAGTTTTGTCAATAAATTGAGCGATAACACTAAAATCAATAATATCAACGAAGCGCCCCAAGCCAGATTTTGCCAATCTTCAAACGGACTTGTTGCATAATTAAATATCAATAAAGGCAATGATTGCATGGGTTTCAACAGATTGGTGTT
>Ga0123354_10000123_pt1 | contig 58165 bp, 47 predicted proteins | sample TergutLab28metaG_2_FD_97872 | JGI IMG/M metagenome (GOLD analysis project Ga0123354, IMG submission 97872) | Labiotermes labralis P4 segment gut microbial communities from Petit-Saut dam, French Guiana - Lab288 P4 | ecosystem: Host-associated > Arthropoda: Insects > Digestive system > Gut ... | reverse complement strand
AGCTTGTCTGGGTCGGTTTCGACCAGCGGGTCGGAGTCTGTGAGTGGGTCTGAGTCGACATCGTCCTCCGAGTCTGGTTCCGTCAGCTTGTCTGGGTCGGTTTCGACCAGCGGGTCGGAGTCTGTGAGTGGGTCTGAGTCGACATCGTCCAGCGAGTCTGGTTCCGTCAGCTTGTCTGGGTCGGTCTCGACCAGCGCGTCCGGGTCCATGGGGGGGTCGGCGTCGGGCACCAGCGTGTTGGGGTCCGCGAGCGTGTCGGGATCTGTCTCTGCTAGTGAATCTGAGTCGACGTCGACGAGCGAGTCGCAGCGGACGGTTATCTACGAGTCTGTCAGTGGGACGCTCTCGGCGAGCGATTCTGAGTCTTCTGTCAGCGATTCGGTGCTCGAGAGCATGTCCGACGCCGAGAGCTACCTGCACAGCGAGTCCACATTACCTGCGAACGCGGACGGGAGCCGCGTGTCGCGGATCGGGTCGCTGCTGTCTTCGCTGAACATCTTCGGCCACAGGACATGAGTGTGGCAAATGAGACGAGAAAGGAGGAGGTGTGGCACAGGTTCGTGACGGCAAGTTCGCGACGTTGAAGACGAAGCTCGGGTGGACAGCGTTGTTCTTCGCGTGCTTCATGGTCGGCCGCAACATCCCGATCCCCCTCCTGAGCGACCAGGCGACGAACACCAGCCAGGTCAACACGGACCTGCTCAATGCTGCCAACATCGCATCGGGCGGCAACTTCTTCCACCCGTCGGTCTTCTCCCTGGGCCTGGGGCCGTGGATGGGCGCGGCGATCCTGTGGCGGTTCCTCCTCATCGGGAAGATCACCAGGGACCGAAAAGTCCCAGAAGAAACGGTGAAACGCGCGCGCGACCTCGTGATGGTGGCCCTGGCGGTCGTCCAGGCTGTCAGCCTGATGTCGAGGTACCAGATCCAGGGAACGTCGTGGGGACCGTTCTCGGACATAGTCAACGCACAGGTTTTCGTTGTCGTCGTGCTGACCTTGGGTGCAGTGCTGGTGGCATGGCTGGCGAACCAGAACGAGGACAAGGGCCTCGGTGGCGTCACCATGTTCATCCTCTACCAGATCATCATCACGGCTATGCGGAACACGCAGGTCTTGTCCGCCGCGACGGCTGACGCCCAGTCCGTGCGTGTGCTGTGGTTCGTGGTCCTTGCATGTGTTTGCGTCGTGCTCGTCGGAGTGTTCGCCGGCAATGCCGAGCTACGGCTCCACGTCAACAAGACCTCTATCGACTCCGGCTACACCGGTGTGTCCTACCTGCCGGTCAAGCTGAACCCCGCGGGTGCCTCACCCATCATGTACGCGCTCACCCTGCTCGTGATCCCGCACTACGTCGCCCACGCGGCTGGTGCGGTGTTTCCGGGTGCTTCGGCGGGCGCTGACCGGTTCCTGGCGGCCTGGGGGCTGAACACCCACCGAGGGTTCGTCGCCTACCTCGTGCTGTTGTTCGTGATGACAATATTTTTCGGGTTGTTCATGGTGAACCCCAAGGACATAGCCAAGCGTATGAAGAACGGCGGCGAGTACTTCGACAACGTCCCTCCTGGTCAGGCCACGAAGAGGTTCCTGAGCAGGAACGTCGTCGGACTCTCGGTGTTCAGCGGCATCGTCCTGGTGTTGTTCACCGGTCTTCCGATGTACTTTATCGGGCAGTTCCCGAACCTGCAGTACGTCCTCATGGCACCAGGAACCGTCATGATCCTTCTGGGCCTGCTGTGGGTGCTTCGAGAAGAGATCGCCGACACGACGCTCGGGACGAAATACGACTTCACGTTCAAGACCCAGCCGAGCAGGGCAGCCGCATGATCCACTTCATCTCCTCCTGGTACAACCCCGTCCGTCCGTGGTACACCACCGACAGCGTGTGGTTCCGCAGCACCGCGCGGTCCCAGGCTGACGACACCGTCACCCAGCTGCGGGTCTTCTCGCAGGGGGACGAGGACGCCGGGCTCGTCGTGCTGAACTACGCTCCGACCCTGCGACGGTTCCTGCACGCCCAGGACCTTTTCGGCCTGCCGTACTGGTCGTTCTTCGACGAGATCCAGGGGTTGGGAGACGACTACACCCGGCCCCTCGACTTCCTCTCGCTGGACTGGCCGCAAGACGTCAGCTTCTACTACAACCCGTTCATCGTCACCGTCATGCAGGGTTCCGAGGTCTACGCACGGGTCTACCTGGCCCGAGAAGGCACGCTGCTGGCCATCCGGTATTACGGGGCCGGGATGCCCACGCTCGCGCGGATCTTCGACGACAGGGGCTTTTTGTCCAGCATCCTCATGCACGACGAGGAGGGGCGCCCGGCGACCCAGTTCTACCTGTCGCGCACTGGCGACGTCATCGTCAGCGAGGATGTGCTCTCAGGGCAGATCGACATCCTCCAGAACGACGACGACCGGTTCGCCCGCTCGTCGTACGAGAGCTGGGAAGCTCTCATCGCCGAGTTCCTCGGGGTGCACCTGGGCAAACGCCAGGGGGAACGCGACACGGTGGTCCTGGCACTGTCACAGCAGCACAACGCCCTGGTCGCGTCGACGCTCGGCGACCAGACGTTGGTTCTCTCGCGTTCGCCTTCGAGGCGTGAGGGTGCGTCGAGCGCATTGCTCGACCGGGCCGGTGCCGTCTTCACGGACGTCGGCCAGGGCGACGGCGAAGCGGAGCAGGAACAACAGTGGGCATTTCTGCCCGAGCTGTCGATCTACCCCTTAGAACGACGTGCGACGTTCGGGGCGAGCACGAACGAGAGCAAGACGTACATCGCCTTGTTCGTCGACAACATCACCACTGACGAGCTCGACTACACGATCGCCACCATGGCGGGCCAGCTCGTCGACGACAACGCCCGGCTCCTGGTGTGCACCTTCCGGTCTCAGGACCTGGAGTACCTGCACGAGGTCCGGCGTGTGATCGGCGGATACCAGCGCCTCGACCTGGCGTTCCTCGGTGATGACATTGCTGGGCTGAGCGTCGACATGGGCGCCGCCGACGCTCCGGAGGACAAGATCATGCTCACCTTCGTGGACCGGGAGGCCGAGCTGATCGCCACGATGGCCAAGTCCCGGGTGCTCGTCGACCTCGGGGCCACCGTGAACTACCACCTGGCGACGGAAGCGGTCAACGCCGGAGTTCCCCAGATCAACCGCTACCAGCAAGACCTGGTCACGCACCCGATCAATGGCTACGTGATCGACGACGACTCGCAGCTGGCGACGGCCCTGGACCACTTCCTGGTCGGGCTGGAGCACTGGAACCAGTCGCTCGTGCAGTGCAGGGTGCTGCACGATATCTTCCGGGCACCAGAAGTCCTTGGCCGGTGGGACCTCATCAAGGAGGTGGCGGCCTATGCGGGTCCTGCAGATCGGGCGTGAGGACTGGTCACAGTCGTGCCGTGTGCCAGCTGGTGTCGAATGGTCTTTTGCCGACGTCGACGACAGCTCCGGCTTCGACGTGCTTCTTGCTGGCCACCCTGATGTCACGGTGCTCGACGCTGCCTGCAGCCTGGACCACCTGGAGGCGTTCGACTCGGCCGTCGCGCCGCACACGTTGCTCGTCGCGCGGCACCTGGCGACGGCGTTCGACGACACCTACCAGCGGTTCTTCGCACGCAAGGTGGTGGTCTACGAAGACATGAGCCACCGCCAAGGCATCGTCGACGAGCTGCCCCGCAAATTTTTCGCAAGGCCGTTCGGCCAGAAGCTGGAGATCCACAAGGCGATGGTCTCGCCGTTCCACACCTGCGACTCGTGGTTCGAAGGGAACTCGTACCTCGCGACGACTGTTGACGAAAATACCGACGGCTTTCGCCAGCTGGTGACGTGGAAGGAGAACATCGCCTACGAGAGCGACCACCCGCTGGAGCTGTGGCCCGAGTTCGTGGCCGACCCCGGTTGCCAGATCGAGCTCGGTGTCCAGCTCGTCGCCTCCGGCACCCCGGAAGTCATCGCTTTCCAGACGAGGTACTCACAGTCGGAGCTGTCGGAGCCGGTCGTCATCGCAGAACCGACGAGCGGGTATCTCTCCTGCTCGGTCTTCGCCAAGGGCAGCGGCACGGTCAAGGTCGGGCCGGTCCACTACCGGCACTCCCGGCTCGGTGCGGGCCACTTCCTGCCCGGCGGGCAGCGGATCGTCGACTCCCGGCGCGAAGAGCTGTTCTTCTACTTCCACCCCGGGAACCTGACACCTCCGCTGAACATCTACTTCGCCGGATACCGCCCAGCCGAGGGTTTCGAGGGCTACCACATGATGGAAGGTCTTGGGCACCCTTTCCTCCTCGTGACAGACCCCCGGCTGGAAGGAGGACGTTTCTACCTCGGCTCCGATGGCCTCGAAGGTGAGCTGCTGCAGATGATCCGCGAGCTCATCGCCTCTCTGGGGTTCACCGAGCACGACGTGATCTTCTCGGGCCTGTCGATGGGCTCCTTCGGCGCCCTGTACTACGGGTCGCAGCTCGACGCGCTGGCGATCATCGCCGGCAAGCCCATCGTCGATCTTGGGTACGTCGCCGAACGCGGCCGGCTGGTACGCCCCAACGACTTCTTCACGGTCTTCGACATCGTGAACTTCTGGGACCGCGACGGCGACCCTTCGGTCGACGCTTTCACCCAGCGGCTCGTCGAGCGCTGGAACGGAAACCCGGGGTTCGGCGACACGAAGATCTTGATGTCCTACATGGCGCAGGACGACTACGACGACCAGGCATACTACACGCTGCTCAACTCGCAGACCGGCAAACCGACGACAGTGATCGCCCGGGGTTACCAGGGACGTCACAACGACGACAGCGCATCGATCGTGACCTGGTTCGTCAACCAGTACAGACGAGTGATCGACGAGTACCAGGCGGTGCGCGATGACCACCAATGAAGTCACGACTGTCCGCTGGGGCTGCCCTGACAGCCAGATGTCCCTCTACGGGACGGCGCTGGTGCTCGCGGCTTCAGGCGAGGTCGCCCTGGTGAACCGTCTCATGCCTGCAGGGACGACGATGCAGGAGTGGTATTCGTCCACCGACTACCAGGCGGTGCGAGAAAGCCCGGTCCTGCCGCTGCTGCACGGCGGTATGACCTACCGCGTCGTTGCAGATGCCACGTCCGTCCCGGCGGGAACCTTCTTCTTCGAGGTGCGGTTCTTCGACCGCTTCGACACGTTGCTCTCGGCTGTGGTGCTGTACCCGCCGGAGCATTCGTTCGGGTACCCGCCAGACAGCCACCACTACACGATCCGGCTGGTGAACGCGGGGTGCGACGAGCTGCGTTTCACGTCCTTGACCTTGCTGGAGGTGGAGCCACATGGCCAGGAGTGAGGCGAAGAACCAACGGCTCGTCGCACGGGTGGGCTCGCACCGCGACGCCATGCACGCGCTGTCCGACGCGGAGCTGGCGGACATGACACGGCAGTTCCGTGAACGGGTCGACAAGGGGGAGACCCTCGACCACCTCCTGCCCGAGGCCTATGCGGCTCTCCGGGAGGCGGCCTCGCGGACCGTGGGGAAGTTCCCCTACGACAACCAGGTCCTCGCTGCGGTCGTCATGCACCAAGGCGACATCGCCGCCATGAAGACGGGGGAGGGCAAGAGCCTGACCGCGACGCTTCCGCTGTACCTCAACGCCTTGTCGGGCCGCGGTGCGATGCTCGTCACTGTCAACGGCTACCTGGCCCGTCGCGACGCCGAGGAGTTCCGGCCGGTGTACGAGTTCATGGGTCTGCGTCTGGCGATCGGCGTGCCAGAATCCGCTGCGAACGACTTCTCAACCAACGAAAAGAAAGACATTTACGCTGCGGACGTCATCTATTCTACGAGCGACAAGCTAGGTTTCGACTATCTCCTGGAGAACCTGGCGGGGACGAGCGAGGAGAAATACCTGCGCCCGTTCAACTACGTGCTGATCGACGAGGCAGACGCGATCTTGCTCGACCTGGCGCAGATGCCGTTGGTCATCTCCGGATCCCCGCGGGTGCAGTCTAACCTGTACCCCCTGGCGGACGCGTTCGTCGCGACGTTGCGCGAAGACGTCGAGTACGAGTACGAAGAGAGCACGGGCGTCGTCACCCTCACCGACGCTGGGACGGTGGCAGCGAACCGGTTCTTCCGGGTCGCCAACATCTACGACCGGCAGTATTTCCAGCTCAACCGCCACATCAACCTCGCCCTGCGGGCGCGGACAAGCTTCGAGCCGATGCGCGACTACATGGTGATGGCAGGCAGCCTCGTCCTCCTCAGCGCAGTGACGGGCCGTCTCCTGGAAGGCAACAAGCTCCAGGGTGGGCTGCACCAGGCTATCGAGGGCAGAGAGGGTCTGGAGATCACCACAGAGAACAGGGCGATGGCGTCGGTGACCTACCAGAACCTGTTCGGGATGTTCGACCGCATGGGCGGTATGACGGGTACCGCAAAAGGATCGGAGAAAGAGCTGCTCAAGACCTACGGGACACAGGTCATCGAAATACCGACGTACCGTCCGGTGGTCCGGGTGGACGAACCCGATATCGTTGTCGAGACGGTCGAAGAAAAAGAGAGCCTCGTCCTGGACTACCTCGAAGAGGTCCGCCAGACGGGACGGCCGGTCCTGCTCACCACAGGTTCGGTCTCCAGCTCGGTAAAATTCTCCCGGTACTTGCTCGACCGTGGTATTGAGCACAACCTGCTCAACGCCCTGAGCGAAGCCAGGGAAGCAGCGATGATCGCCGAGGCCGGGCGCAAAGGCGCGATCACCGTCGCCACCCTCATCGCCGGGCGGGGGACCGACATCAAGGTCGAGGCCGAGGCAAAAGAGCTGGGTGGGCTGGTCATCATCGGGGCCGAGAAGTTTCCCAACCTGCGTGTCGAGGGGCAGGTCCGCGGCCGGGCCGGGCGGCAGGGCGACCCAGGGTCCAGCCGTTTCTACGCCTCGATGCAAGACGACCTCTTCGTCAAGTTCGGCTCGGTCAAACCCGAAGATGTCGCCAAGAAGCGGCGCAGCCCGAGCGCCATGCAGCACCTGCTAGAACGCGCCCAGCGGGCCGCCGAGGACTCTGCCAGCGGCGCCCGCAAGCTGTCCAAGGACTTCGACATCGCCATGTCGCGCCAGCGTGACCTCGTCTACGCGATGCGCGACCAGATCATCACAGGCGACCCGGTCACGCGGTCCGAGCTGGAGCAGATCGCGGTGGGTGTCTTCGCCGACGCCCTGGCGGCCCGCGCTGGCGACCCCCGCGCCTTCCTCATGCGGTACGTCTTCGACAACCTCAGCTACCACCTGCCCGCTGGCTTCAGCACCCTGGACACCGACGACCGCCAACATGTGCGCGAGTTCCTCACGACGGTGTTCTCCCAGGTGGTGGACGACAAGGCCGACACCCTGGCCGACGCCGAGACCTACACCAAGTTCCAGAACATCGTCTTCCTCAAGGCGATCGACGTTGCCTGGGTCGAGCAGGTCGACTTCCTGGAACAGCTGAAGACTGTCGTCCAGGACCGGAACATGGCACAGCACAAAGTCGAGTACGAGTACCGCAAGGAGGCCTATTTCTCCTTCGAGGAGATGAAGAAACGTATCAGCCGCGACGTCGTGCGCCTGCTGTGCTTGAGCCGTATCGAGCGCGGCGCCGACGGCAGCCTCGTCATCCAGTTCGCCTGAGCGGACGGAACCTGCGTGCGCGTCTACAACGTCAACAAGGCCGTCGGGCTCGCGTCGAGCGGCGTGGAGTACGCCCAGAGGTACCGGCGGGAGGTTTTCGACGGTATCGCGTGGGTCGAGGACTACTACGTCTTCACCGACTACATCTCCACCAACCTTGCCGTATTTACTGCTCGGCTCGGTTTCGCCGAAGCACAGGTGCTGTGGATCTACAACCTGGTGACAGGGCGCCAGACGTTGCCGTGCACGCTGAGCGTGGACGAGTTCGTCTCGACCGTCGCCCAGCCCCACACCACTGAGCAGACGCAACCGGACTGCACCGACGTCGTCGTGACAGATTCTGCCGTGCGGTACAGGGTCAGGACCGGCGAAGGCCAGCTCGTCGACCGCGTCGAGACCCTGGTGGGCGACCAGCTGGTCCGTGTCGACCACTACGACGAGACGCTGAACAACGTCGAGCACTTCCACGACAACCAGCTGGTGCGCCGGGTGTTCTACACCCCCGACGGGCGGGTGGGCGCCGAGCAGTTCTACCGGAACAGCGAGATCACCCGGACACTGGTCACACCAGCCTCGCCGCTCTACGACACAAGCCCCAGCTCGTTCGGCGGAAATATTGTGCTCGAAAGCCGTTCGCAGTTCTTCCAGCTCGTCTTCGCTCACCTGTTCAGCCGGCCCGACGACGTGGTGGTCGTGGACAGGGCCCTGGACGTCATCGACGGTATCTACCCGGTGCTCGGCGACCACCGTCTGTACTCGGTCGTGCACGCCGAGCACTTCGACCCCAGGCAGGCTGACGACGGTGTTCTGCTCTGGAACAACCACTACGAGAACGTGTTCACCCGCCCGGACCTGGTCGACGGTCTCATCGTGTCGACCTGCCGGCAAAAGCAAACCCTGGAAGGCCACCTCGCATCACGAGGACCAGGCGGTGAGATCCGGGTGGTGTGCATCCCGGCGGGTGTGGCGAAAACCCCTGTTGCCTCGCCCCAGTACGACCGGCTGGGGCTGGTCACCGCCTCCCGCCTGGCCGACGAAAAACACCTCGACATCCTCGTCCGCGCTGTCGCCGAGGCCCACAAGACTCTGCCTGGGCTGCACCTCGACATCTATGGCGAGGGGAACCGCGACCACCTGCTCGCCACTGTCCGCGAGACACAGGCCGAAGACTACGTGCGCCTCGCCGGGCACCGCCAGCTCGACGGGGTGCTTGGTTCGTACGGGCTGTACGTGTCGGCGTCCACGTCTGAGGGTTTCGGGCTGTCGGTGCTCGAGGCGATCGCTGAGGGTCTGCCGGTCGTCGGGTTCGACGTCGACTACGGCAACAAGGAGATGGTCGCCGAGGGAGTCAACGGCCGCCTGGTGCCCCACACGTGTGACGAGCGCGACGTCGTCGAGATCGCCGGCGCTGTTGTCGATGTGCTGACCGGCGGTTCCCTCGACGACATGAGGAACCATTCTGTGCGCAAGGCGCAGACGTACGCCGCCGCCAACGTCCGCACGCTGTGGGAGCGTCTGCTTGCCGAGGAGAAGACGTGCTAGCCCTGTTCAACAATGTCGACGACGCGACGAAACAGCTGATGCGGTCGCTGAAGGCCGCGGGCCTGGCTTTCACCGCCGTCGCGGTCCACTACGACGGCGAGCTGCCGGACGCAGTGCTGTGCCCGTTCACCACGTACACGGGTATCGAACCGGTGGGTGATCCACTGTTCTTCGACGAAGTGCCTGTTCCTGCCTGGTGCGAGATCCGCCAGGGGAGCCAGACCTACGGCGAGATCCTGCGCGACGGTTTGGCGATCGGCCGGATCCACTACGAGCCGAACTCGTTCCGGCAGGTGGAGAGCGTCGACTGGTTGTTACCAGACCGGACCCTCGGCCACACGGACCACTACGACCGGTACGGCAACCGGTACGCCACGACGTATTACAGCAGCGGTGTGGCCTACCAGACCGTCTACTACGGCCCAGGGGAGTGGGAGGTCGAGGTCGGTCACACCAGCCGGGTCGTGACGATGCGGTCGGCGCACAGCAGGCTGACCTTCGAGACGCTGACCGACTTCGTCTCGTATTTCCTCGACGACCAGCAGATCGCCACCGACCGTGTCGTGGTCAACTCCTTGTCGTACCCGTTGTTCGTCATGCGCCGACGTTCGCCCGCACCGAGCACCACCTTGTTCTGGCAAGAGCCGATGCCAGACGATGTACCAGGCAATATGGTCACGGAGCTAGAAAGCCCCCAGGCGCTCGAGCGCATCGTGTTCTGCGATGAGCAGCTGCGGCGCAAGGTGGCGCAGCGCTACCGGAGCACCGCCGTGGACATCACCTACCTTTCCCACCTCGACCAGTTCGCCGACAAGCACGGCTACGACCCCCGGCGCGCTTTCACGCTGACCAGCACCGACGAGATCCCCGCTCTGGCAGAGCTGCTCGAAGAGCTCCCAGACGTGAGGTTCTCCGTCGCAGCCTTGACCCTCATGAGCGAGAAGCTGCACGCCCTGGGCCGGACGCACGCGAACCTGACGCTGACCCCCACGATCACCCACAAGCAGATCCGCGAAGAGCTGGACAAGGCGTCGGTGTACCTCGACATCGACGCCGGCGCGCACGTCCTCGACGTCGTCAAGGCGGCCTACCACCTCAACCTCCTCGTCCTCGCCTCCACCGCCCACGCGAAAGCCCCCGACCACTGCCTCACCTTCGCCACGACAGCAGACCTCAAGGCGTGCCTGGCAGCTGTGACCACGAACCCGCTCGACAGAACCAGCCGTCTCGACGACCTGCACACCCAGCACGGCCCGCAGTCGACCCCATCTGACTACCGACGGCTCTTGGCGCCCGCGACGAACCCGTGAGCCAAAGCCGGTGAGCTCGACCCTCAGGTTTGGCGGGCTGCCTGGCGGGCGGCGGTCTCGCTGGAGAAGGTGCGGGGAAACCCGGAGGCGTTGAGCTGGGGGTTGCCGCCAGCGTCGACCAGCCAGAACTTGCCCTTGCCGTCAGGGGTGGGCTGCCAGGGTGGGTCCTCGTCGGTGGGTTCCGGGGACATCTCGGCCAACGCGGAGGAGATCCGGCGGCGGGCAGTCAGCTCGGACGCGGAGTTCATCGTCAGGCCAGTCTGGAACCATGTCCCGTCGGGCATGGTCCACCGCACATGCGTGGACTTGCGCACCTCGACGGTCCCACCAGCCTTGCGGAACTGCCGGACCAGAGGTTCGAGGTCCTTGTTGATCCCCAACCCCATCTCGCCACCTCCGTCCCGTCGCTGGTGCAGGCATGTAGGCTCCCACACCCCTGTCGTGTCTGTCGCCGGCGTTCACCGTAGTGGCGCAGGATCCCGCTCGACGTGCTCCCCAGCGAGGCAGTGACGATGCTTCGGGTGGGACCGAGACCGGGCGAGACAGTGGGCGGGACAGTGGGGACGGTTCCTCAGTCTTGCCGCCGCGCCGGGACGGCGCAGTTGGCAAGACAGTAGGAACCGTCCCCACTGTCCCGCCCACTGTCTCACCCTTGTGCGAGCGCCAACAAGCCGATGGTCGGCGCAGCCGTCCGAGGCGTTTCGGGCGGGTTGCGGGGATCCGATGGGTCGGCGCAGCCGAGCGAGCCAGGGGGTCACGGGGGCTGGAAGCCCCCGTGCGGGGTGCGGGGGCTCGACCCCCGCAGCATGACGAGACCGACGCGGCCTGCGCTTCGCGCAGGCACACGTCGGCCTCGGTCTCGTGTCCGGAAGGGGACTTGAACCCCTACGCCCTGTACGGGCACTAGCACCTCAAGCTAGCGCGTCTGCCATTCCGCCACCCGGACTTGAGTGGTGGTCCGCGGGTCTGGGCGACCCGGGACGCGGTCGGTAACGATAGCATGGAAGGTGGTGTTTGCCCCACCCGATTCACCCGGGCGTGCTTTGTTCGGGGTACTGTGCTACCCGCGGCGTGCGCCCGCACGGAGGAAGAGATGAGTCCAGCGTCTGGCAAGACCGGTTCGGGGCGTGGTACGTCCAAGGGGGCCGTGGTGGTGGAGCCGGAACCCGCTGAGCCGACGTTCGAAGAAGTCCACGGGGACGCGCGCTGGCTGGCCAGACCTCACGGGACGGGGTGGCGGGTGGTCGACCTGGACCCGTCGGCCCCGCGGTGGTTGCGCAAGGGTGCGGGCACGTCGTGGCGCATGATCGTCTTGGTCGCGGCGGTGGCGTTGGTGTTCTGGGCCGCGTCGCAGGTGCTGTTGCTGTTCATCGCGCTGTTCTTGGCGTTGGTGTTCACGGCGGTGCTGCGGCCGTTGGTGCTGTTGCTGGAACGGGTTATGCCGCGGATGCTGGCCACAGCGGTGGCGCTGCTGTCGGGGGTGGCGGTGCTGGCGGGGTTGATCACCTACGTGGTGTATTCCGTCGTCAACCAGTGGGAGAACCTGTCGACGCAGGTCGGGGCCGGTTTGCAGCGCATCGTGGAGTGGGTGGACACCTCTGGCGGGACGGTGCAGCGCATGGGTCGGGGCGACCACATGGTCCCGCCGTTCGAAGACAAGGTTGTCGACGACTCCCCGTCGGCCATGTTCACGGTGACCAAGGAGCAGGTGGCCCAGTGGCTCGACAGCGCCAAGCAGTGGCTGGCGGACAACGCCGGCGACCTCATCGGACGGGTCGCATCGACGGCGGGCACCACGGTCGAGGTGTTCACCGGTTTGGCGCTGGCCGTGTTCTGCACGGTGTTCTTCCTGGCCAGGGGACCGCAGATGTGGCAGTGGTTCCTCGCCCAGCTTCCTGCGCACCTGCGTGAGCGGGCGCAGGCCGCCGGCACGGTGGGGTGGGACACGTTCTCGGGGTACACCCGCGGGATCTTCATCATCACCGCCGCGAACGCCTCGTTGGCGTTCTGCCTCATGGCCATCGTGGGGGTGCCGCTGGCTGCGCCGCTGGCGGTGCTGGTGTTCATCGGTGGGTTCGTCCCGCTCATCGGTGCGCCGTCAGCCATGATCGTCGCCACGATCGTGGCGCTGGCGGCGTTGGGGCCGTGGCACGCTGTGGTGATCTGCCTGGGCATCGCGCTCATCGGGCAGTTCGAGGGGCATGTGCTGCAGCCGCTGATCATGGGTAAGCAGGTGTCGTTGCACCCGGTGGTCGTCGGTATCGCCGTCATCGCCGGGACGCTCACCGCGGGGATCTTCGGGGCGGTCGTCGCGGTGCCGCTGGTCTCGGTGGCGTGGGCGGTCTTCGCCCGGCTGAGACCACCGCTGGACCCGATGGGCGACCAAGACCCCGACGAGGCCGACGACGGTGCAGACGACGACGAGGTCGGTCCGAAAGCGTGGTACCACAAGGCCGGTGCCTTGGTGCAGCGCGTGCGCCGTCGTCGTGGCGGCGAAGAGCTGAGCGCGACCGCGGGCGCGGGGGAGACCTAGGCGCTCCTTGGGGGACAACTGCCGGGTGCTAGCGTCGTCGCCATGCCTTCCACCCTCCGAACCCTTGCCCGGTCGGGAAGAGCAAGGACCACGGCTCGGCTGGAGGTGCTGTGGCGTTGAACCTGCACGTCAACGACGCGGTTGACGTCTTCGTCACGCTCGGCTGGGCTGACGCAGACCCGGCTGGCGTGCTCGACCTGCCGTTGGGAACGCCCGAGCAGCAGAAAATCGCCCTGGCGGGACTGCGCACCGGAGAGTGGGGGCACATCGCCTGGGAACAGTGGATCGCCGTTGACCCGGGGGAAGGGGCTCACCCCACGTGGTTCTTCGACCGCGACCGCCGGACGGTGATGCTCGCACTGTTCGCTGTGCGCCTTGGGGTGGACGGGCGCCATGCAGCGGTGCTGCTGTCTGACGCGCATCTCGACTCAAGAACACGGAAGCACCATATGGGGCACGTCCTTCGCGACGCGGTCGCTGCCGTGGTCGAGCAGCGGGGGGCTGGGTTCGCCCAGAAGTTCCTCACACGGGCGGTCGTTGAGGAGAGCTGGTGGTGGGGCTACCCGTCAGTCCTCGTCGGACTGGTCGAACGGTATGGCTTGCCGGTCCCACGACGGGCGTCATACCTCGAGGCGTGGCTGGGCACGGTCATCGAGGTGCTCTTCGGCGAACGTGTGGTGCTCGGCGGCGTGGTCACCGGGTGCTGCGGCCCGTCGTCGGTCTTGCCTGTCTCAGGTGCGGACCGGTTCGCCGAGCATGTCGAGGCCGCCGTCGCAGCCCACATCCCCGTCGGCGTGCAGGAAGAAGGTTCCCAACCTCGGCCCCAGTTCGGCCTGGACCACGTCATGGCTGAAGGGGTCGAGCGGGGCTGGTTGGACCGTGACGAAGCGGTCGCCTTGTTCGCCCAGCTCCTGGCCGACGGCGTCGTCCCTGACCCCCAGCGGGCCCTGGGGTGCGTCCTGGCCGACGCGGTCGCCCGCGGATGGGTCGACCGCGACGACGCGGTGGACACCGCACTGGTGGGCCTGGACGCCGCAGCACGCCCCATCGTCCGCACGATGTGGCTGGACACCTGGTTCGGCCCCCTGCACGGCACCGACGCCGAGGTTGTCTCCCGTGCCGAGGCCCTGGTCTCGGTACTGGCCTCTGGCGACCCACGCACCGTCGAACGCCTCGCCCCCACACTCATCGCCGGGGTGTGCGACGAGATCCTCGCCGACGTGCTCACTGCCGCGTTGAGCGTGACGACGAAAAAGGCCCTGCGGGTGGTGCTGACGGCCGTGGCTGCCCGGCCGCGCCCGTCGTCGGCGACAGTCCAAGCCGTCGGACCGCAGGTCACCGCGTTGGACCCGGGGTCAGACAAGGCCCTGGCGCGGGTGGTTGCGCAGGTCGTCGATCACTGGGGACTGACCCAGCAGGCACCAGCACCTGCGGTGGTCCACCGTTGGTGGCAGCCGGTCCCGCCAGTGTGGCAGGTTCCCCGGTTCGACCGCGGGCCCGGCACACCAGAGGCGCTGACGACGTGTGTGGCGCACATCCTCGCCCGCCGCCCGCCGGACCGTCGTCAAGAAGGTCGTCGAGAAGGCGGTGTCGTCGACATCGTTGTCGAACAGTTCCTCGCTGTGGCGAACACCATTGCACGCGAAGCCCCGCAGGCCGTCCGGGCCGCTCTGAGCGGGCTGCCCGCCCGGCCAGTGCAGACCGGCACCGTGGGTGTGAGGTGGGCCGCCTGGTACGTGCACGGCGACACGCTTGCCCGCGACTATGGCACCAGGCTGTGGACGGTGTTCCCAGAGGCGTGGTGGGGGGAACGCACCACAGGCCTGCTGTGGCCGCGCGAGGCGGCGGTGTTCGACCACCTGGGCCAGGTGCCGTGCCTGCTGTCCGAACCGTCGTGGGTCGACCTGCGCATCGACCCGGCGGACATGGTCGCCCGGCTGGCCAGGTACGCCGAGGAAGGGGTGCCGGCCAGTGAGGCGGACCTTGCGCTGGCGCTGACCCGCCTTGATGTCACCCTGGCCGACGACGTGGTCGACGCGGGCCTGGCCGCGCTGGGACCGGTGCCAGTGCTGGTCGAACCGGTGCGTGCGACCTGGGCTGAGCGTGCCCCGTCGGCAGTCATCGATGTCACCGTCTGGCCAGGGCTCACAGCAGGGGCCGCTGTGCGGCAATACCTGGGTGACCCGTTCGACCCAGGCCGCCCAGTGGGCGAGCCCAGCACAGACAGCCCAGAGACCGGCTTTCTCGCCACCGTCGCCGCGAAGGCCCGCCAGCAGTACCTGGGCGGGTTCGGCGCGGTCTCGGCGTTCCCCACCGGAGACACCGCGCCGTTGCGCACCGATGATGACGATGCCGACGTTCTGGGTGTGTGGTGGCGTCAAGCTGTCCGGCGCACGGCGCCGCTGTCGGCGCTCCGCGCGGTGCAGCTGCTCGCGGCACAACGTTCGCCTCGCCGTGCCGCCGCCGACGACCTGCGCGTCGCGGTGACCGAGGCGTGGCAACGCGGCTTGCTGCGCCCACGTGCGCTCGATGCCACAAGGCTGTTGGATCACGTCCCGATGGGTGTGGCGGCCACGCTGCTCGTCGACCTTGCCCACCAGGGGATGCTGGCTCTGGCCTGGCCGGTGCTGGACGACCTGGCGCTCAGCGCCACCGCAGGTCCGCGCCTGCCCGCCGGGACAGTGGATGTCGCCCAGAGCATCGCCGACCTGTTCGGTGAAGTCGTGGCGGCCGTCGGCGCAGGTACTGCTGACCCCTCGCCCCTGGCCCTCCCCGGCACCCGAGCGCTGGCCGCCTGGGGCGGCTCGTCCCAGGCTGTGACCACCGCCTGCAAGACTGTTGCCACGCTCGACGTCGGCCTGGACACCTGATGTCCGACCCTGGATCCTGGCGACACCCCGACCTGGAGCCGTTGTGACCAAGAACCCGCAGCTGGACGACGCCCTCGCGGTCTTTGCAGAACTGGGGTGGGCTGGTGCGTCCTACGCAGACGCCCCGACGCTGCCTGTCGGGACCGATGCCCAGCGCAAGACGGCGCTGGCAGGGTTGCGGTCAGGAGACTGGGTCGGGAACGACCCGGGTGGCCGGTGGGCCGGGAACGACCCGGCTCGCCGGTGGGGCAGCTATCTGGGTGGGGTTGACCAGGCGATGCTCTGGCTGTTCGCGGTGAGGGTCGGGGTGGATGCCCGTCGTGCTGCGGCGACGCACTTTTTCGCGCCCTGGGTCGCGAGTTCGACGAGCGATGACGCGGCTCTCGCGGTGATGGTCCAACGAGGGCCAGCGTTCGCCCGGGAGATGATCCAGCGCGAGTGCCAGCCAGGCTTGCGATGGGGCGAGGCGACGCAGTTCGCCCCCTTGGCAATCCGGCTGACCGCTCACCACCAGTTGCCCGTGGACAACCGCGAGTACATCACGGACTGGGCTGCGTACGCCGAGGCAGTGCTCACCAGGGACTTCTCGCAGTTGACCTGGCAGCCTCGCGGCGGCCCCGCTCCTGACGCTGCGCAGTGGGAACCGCTGATCGCTGAACGGTTCGTCGAGCACGTGCGTGCCGGGGTCGCCCTGGGGGTGCACGCAAACGGGCCATTCGGCCGGGTGCTGCCCGCTGGGGTGGAGCGCGGGTGGTTGGCCCATGACGAGGCGGTCGAGCTGGTGCTCGCTGGCCTGGACTGTGCTGCTCGTCCCAGCGACCGCAAGGCGTGGGTCGAAGCGTGGCTCGACCGCCTGGGTGTCACCGACGACGAGGTCGTCTCCCGTGCCCACACGCTCGTCCCGGTCTTGGCCACCGGCGACGCGGTGGTCGTCGAACGCCTGGCCCCGCTGCTCATCGCTGGTGTGCCCGACGACCTGCTCGCCGACGTGGTCACCGCTGCCCTGGCTGCGCCCACCAAGAAGGCCCTGAGAGTCGTGCTCACAGCCATGGCGGCGCGTCCCCGCCCTGCGGCCCCCACAGTCGAGGCGGTCGCACCACAGCTGAACGCCCTGGACGTGGCCCGGGACAAGCCGCTGGCCCGGGCGCTGCAGGCAGTCGTCGACGCATGGGGAGTCGTGCACGAAGCCCCAGAGCCTGCCACGCAGGTGGAAGGCCTGTGGCGGCCTGTCCCTGAGGTGTGGACCGTGCCACGGTTCGACCACGGCGAGCAGACCCCTGATGCACTGACCCAGATGGCCGCTGATCGTGCCGCCGGGGCTGGTGTTCTCGTGCACGAGCGGTTCTTGGCGGTGGCCAACGCTGTGGGACGTCGCGACACCGACCTGGTCCGCACGGCCCTGGTTGGGCTCCGTGCCGCTGCCCCCGGTTCGACTGCCGCGGCGTGGCTCGCAGGCGAGCTGGGCAGATACCTGGACGGTCCTCGTCCAGGGTGGGCCGACCCGATCGCCGACCCCGTCAGGGCGCGCGAGCTCGCTGTGTTCCAACGGCTCGGGCAGGTCCCGTGCCTGTTGTCCGAACCCAGCACGGTCGACCTGCGCGTCCACCCAGCGGACCTGCTGGCGCGGTTGCAGGCTTACGACGACACCGGGGCGAGCGTGTCGGAAGCCGACCTGCTCCTGGCGTTGGCCAGGCTCGACGTCGACGCCGTCGATGACCGCACGCGCGCTGGGTTCGACCGCCTCACCGTCCCGGTGCTGCTGCAGTCGGGCAAGCCGATGAACCTCACCGCTGGCCCTGCGGTCAGCGCCTACCTCGACGACCCTGCCATCGCCCCGAAGGCCTCGTCGTGGACGTACGAGGTGTTGTCGCGATGGGTCCCGCCAGCGTCGTTGCGTGAGTTCCCGGCCCGTTTCGGCAAGTACATGGATGTGGCCACGACGTTCCCGACCTGGCCTGCCACGTTCAACCCCTTCGGGTACGAGCCGGTCGGGGTGACGACGGTGGCACACCGCTCGGCCCCGGTTACCCCCGACGTCGTCGCAGGTGTGTTGATGTCCTGGGACTTTGCGGACCCGCAGACAATCCGCGCGGCGTGGGAGCGCGGTCTGCTGCGCCCCGGACCACCTGGCGAGTGCTACCTGGACTGGGACACCCCACCAGACAACCTTGCCGCCGTCGCCTCAGCGGTGGGCGGTGCCGCTCGCGACGGGTTGCTCGCTGTCGCCTGGCAGGTCCTGGACGACCTGGCTGGTCTGGCCGTCTCGGGTGCACGTGTGACCACAGGGGCAGTGCAGGTCGCCGAGACCATCGCCGCGCTGCTGCCTGAGGTGCTGCACGCCGTCGCCGTGGGCACCGCCAACCCAGCGGTGCTCACCTTGCCAGGCACCCGCGCCCTGGCTGCCCGTCCTGGCAGTTCCCGCGCTGTGACCACCGCCCGCGAAACCGTCGCAGCCCTGTCTGTCCCCACCCGACCGGCACCTGCACCTCCTCACGCCTAGCCCGCCGACGTGGTCGCCCTTGCGCTGGGGACCGCTGACCAGCGCAAGACCTGGCTCGAGCAGCACTCGTCGGCATCGTCGCCTCGTCGAGCTTGATCCTGATAGGATCTTGATACGTCAACGTATGGAGTTCGATATGATCCATATCCATCCTGTGTCTGACCTGCGCAACAAGTTTCCTCAGATCGAGGCCATCGTGCATGGGGGAGAGCCCGTCTATCTCACCAAGAACGGTCACGGTTCGATGGTGGTGCTCAGCCTGGAGGACTATGGACGGCTGACCGGTGACGTCGAGTCCCGTCTTGACGAGGCCGACCATGCCGCATCACGGTCCGAGGTCCGGCTCGGCCACGACGAGGTCTTCGGCAGCGCTCGGAGCAGGCTGTGACTGAATGGTCGTTCGGGCCACGTCACCCAACGTTCGAAGAAGACCTCGTTGCGATAGTTCACGACGACAGCCAAACACCGAGGTTCTGGCGGTGCCGCACAGGACCATGGCAGTGATGGCCGACAGCGTGCAGGGGTGGTGGCGCCCGGTGCCTCCGGTGTGGCGGGTTCCGCGGTTCGACCCAGGGCCGTTGACGCCACAGGCCCTGGCTGAGGCTGCGGCCGAGCTGGTTGCCCGTCCGGCGCAGACCGACGCGGTGGACGTGGTTGTGGAGCGGTTCCTCGTCGTGGCGAACGCGGTTGCCCGTGATGACCTGGAAGGTGCCCGGTCAGCGCTGCAGGGGTTGCCGACGCAGAGCTGGGCGTCGGGGGTGGCGTTGGCCGCGTGGTGGGTGTCCAGCAAGGACGACCAGAGCCACGAACCTGTGCCGACGCGCAGCTCGTGGGTGGGTGACCCGTTGTGGGAACGGGAGACCGCGGTGTTCGACCGGCTCGGGCAGGTGCCGTGCTTGTTGTCCGAACCGACGTGGCTGGACCTGCGGATCGACCCGGCGGACCTGCTCGGACGGCTGGATACCTACGCCCGTGCTGGGGTCGCGGCGAGCACCGCCGACCTTGCCCTGGCCCTGACCAGGCTGGACACCACCTACGGTGACGACGACGTGCGCCGCGGGTTGCTGTGCCTGGGCTCAGTGCCGGTGGTGGACACACACGGACGCGTCGAGCAGGTGACAGCCGGGCCGGTGGTGCTGCAGTACCTGGCCACGCCGTTCCACCTCGGGGCTTGGGACGTGCCGGCCGCCGAACGTCCTGAGGTGCGTTTCGTCCGCGGTGTCGTGGACGCGGCCCGTCGGCACATCGACGACCACAACTGGGTCGGGGACACCAAACCGTCGTTCGCCGTCGTGCCCTGGTGCGAGGCGGCGCTGAAGATCTGTGCGTACGAGCTCGACAGCGCCCAGGGTGTGCGGTTGCGCCAGATCGCCCGGTGCGTGGCCCCGCTGCCACCGGCCGCGGCGACGGACATGCTCACCGTGCAGCGTGCCGTCCACCCCGAAGCGGCGTCCGAGGTGACCCAGGCCGTGTCTGAGGCATGGGACCGTGGCCTGCTGCGCCCCGGAGTTCCCGACGCCCGGCACCTGGCAGGTGCCCCGTCGGACGCGGTGGCCCGGGTGCTGGGCGCCCTGGCACGCGACGGGATGCTCGCTGTGGTCTGGCCCCTCCTGGACGACCTGCTCGCACAGGCCGCCAGCGCCCCGCAGCTGCCCGCCGGGACGGTCGACGTCGCCGAGACCGTCGCCACCTTGCTGCCTGAGGTGGTCCACGCTGTGGGCGCTGGCCTTGCCGAACCAGCGGCACTCGACCTGCCCGGCACCCGTGCCCTCACCGCCCGACCAGGCACCTCACGTGCGGTGACAGTCGCCCGCCAGGTCGTCGCCGACCTTGCCCTGGCAGACCGTCCCCGCGATGGTGTGGAGCTGTCATGACGAACCCGCGGTTCGACGTGGCCGTCGCGCTCTTCCAGATGGGCCACTCCGGCTCATCTCAGGTAGTCAAGGCCGCTCAGAGCCTGGTCACCCACTTGTCGCTTTGCGGCAGATCTACGGTCTAACTAGCGGCAGATCTGTAGTCTGACTTGCGGCAGATCTGTAGTATGAGTTGCGGCAGATCTGTAGTCTTGCTAGGATAATCGCCATGGTTTCAGTGCCTCGTTCGCCTCTTGGTAGGGTTCTTCCCCGGCGCGCAGCGTCCGTGGTGGAACAGGCGATGGCAGACACGAGAGTTGTTCTTGTCAATGGTGCCCGTCAGGTCGGGAAGAGTACGCTCGTTTCCCAGATCGCAAAACAGAGCGAAATGTCCTGGTACTCGTTCGACAGTTCGGAGACGCTGGGTCTTGCGAAACTGGACCCCGCTGAGTTCGTCCGGGCAATGCCTCCGGTGGTCATCGACGAGGTCCAGCGGTTCCCTGAGATCTTGCTCGCGATTAAAGAGCTGGTGGATTTCCATGGGGAGCCAGGGATGTTCCTGCTCACAGGATCTGCGCGGGTGCAGAGCCTGCGCAGCGTCCCCGACACCTTGCCGGGGCGTATCGAGACCATCGAGCTGTGGCCGCTGTCGCAGGGAGAAATCGACGGCGCATCTGATGGTTTCGTCGATGCGGCTTTTGCCCATGGGGCTTCGCTCTCGCACGAGTCGCACGAGACCCGAGAGGGCTACGTCGACCGGATCGTCCGTGGAGGGTTCCCCGAAGCTGTCGCCCGGACCGGGAAGAGGCGTGTGGTCTTTCACCGGTCATACGTCGCCGACCTTGTCAACCGAGACGTCACCCAGATTTCGAGCATCGACAAGACCGGGCACCTGCGCTCTTTGGTCCAGCTCTTGGCTGTTGGTTCGGGAGAGCTGCTCGTCCCCGCCGCGCTGGCGAACCGGCTGGGCATCACCGCTGCGACGGTGAATCGCTACGTCGAGTTGCTCGAGCAGACGTTCCTGGTCAAACGGATCCCTGCGTGGTCAAGGAACCTGTCAACCCGTGCCACAGCCACACCCAAGGCAGCAATGGTGGACAGCGGTATCGTCGCCTCTTTGCTTGGCATGGACGCGGTCCGCTTGCGACGGCTCGGCAGCCCGTTGGGTCCGCTCCTGGAAGGGTTCGTCGCCATGGAGGTCGCTCGGCAGCTGAGCTGGTGCGACCAAGACGTCCACATGTACCACTACCGCACCCGTGACAACGTCGAGGTCGACATCATCCTGGAAAACGCTCAAGGGCAAGTCATCGCCGTGGAAGTCAAGGCCGCCTCGTCGACCCGCCCGGAAGACTTCCGAGGCCTCAAACACCTCGCCGCGCGCCTCGGTGACGATTTTCTCGCCGGGTACGTCCTCCACCTGGGAACGCAGTCGCTGCCAGCCGGTCCAAAACTGCGGACACTCCCCGTCGCCGCTCTCTGGGAAGTTCCTGCCCCGTGACGACCCGGTGGGCCGACGTGGGCCCGACGTTCGTCCTTCAGAACTTTTGACGCTGCGAATGGCGCAGCAATGTGGCCGCTGGAGTTGTGTTCGACAGTACGGTGATCTATTCGACAGTAAAAATGTCGAATAGATCACCGTACTGTCGAACACAAACTGTCGTCGGCCCAGGGGCGACCCGAAACGTAACAAGAGGCGCTTCACAAGAGGCGCTTCCCATGGAGCGTGAGATCCTCGCTGGTCAGTTCCGCAGCGCCGGGCTGTGGGACGTCTACGAGTACCAGGGATACGGGATCGGCCCTGTGCGTCCGTTGTTGGGGTGCTGAGCGAGGTTGCCCGCCGCGGCTACCCAGTGCCCTGACTCGATCGTCGAAGTCCCTCGGCCGGGATCGGCATCGCTGTATGGCAAGATTTGGAGCTGTGATGGCGCCCAACCCACAGCTCGACGACGCGATAATCATCTTCTTCGAGCTCGGGTGGCCGGGTGCTGCGTTGACCGATGCCCCGACCTTGCCGCTGGGGACGCCCGAGCAGCAACGCGCAGCCCTCGATGGGCTCCGCTCCGGGAACTTCGACGACACGTCCCCCTTTTACGCGGCGCTCAGTTGGTCCGACCAGCAGTTGCTCGGCTTGTTCGCTATCCGGGTTGGTATCACGGCCCGTCGTGCAGCCACCGTGCTGCTCGACACCCGCGGGCTGTCGGAGAGGTGGCCAGTGGCAGCTGCAGCGGTGGTCGCAGGACGGGGCCAGAAATACGCGCAGCAGTTTGTCGATGCCGCTGTTGCAGGTCGTGCTCGGCGGGTGAACACCCTTGCTTCGGTGGTTGTGCATCTGGTTCACCACTGCCAGTTCCATGTCCCTGAGCGGAGTGAATATGTAGAGACGTGGGCGAGTTGGGCCCTTGCAGCTCTCTGGCCGCAACTCGACCCCAGGCACGGGTTCAACGCTCCCAGGCGCCGTGGCCTCCCGGCCTGGGAAGTGCCACCCCACCTGGCCGAACGGTTCGTTGAGCATGTCCGTGTTGGGGTGGAAGTGCGTGCGTCGGGAACAGGATCGTTCGGCTTGGTGGTACCAGCAGGGGTGGGCCAGGGTTGGCTCTTGCGCGACGAAGCCGTGGCACTGGTGCTGGCGGCGATGGACCAGGCCACCGCCTCCACGGAGCGAGTCGCCTGGCTTCGTGTGTGGCTCGACGCGTTGGACGCGACACCCGAGGAGATCGTCGCCCAGGCGCAGGCCCTCGTTCCTGTGCTGGCGACGGGTAGCTCAGAGGTGGTCGAACGCCTCGGCCCGCCTCTGGTCGCTGGGGTCGACGACGACCTGCTGGCCGAGGTTGTGATCGCTGCCCTGGTGGTGCCGACGAAGAAGGCTCGTCTTGCGGTGCTGCGGGCATTGGCGGCCCGTCCACGTCCGTCGCAGGCCACGATCGAGCGTGTCGGCCGCCGGGCCATCGCCGTGGGCCCCAGACCGGACCAGACCCTGGCCCGGGTGTCCGTCCGGGTGCTGGAGCGTTGGGGCTTGGCCCCCTAGCCCCTGGCGCAGGCCTATCGAGGAACGAGTTCGGAACCGCTGGTTGCGTAGGCGGCGGCCACAAGGACTCCCGCCGACATCGGGGGCAGGCTAGACGCAACGTTGCCCGTCACGGTGCGCAAACACCTGCAGGGACTCAGTGGCACCGAGGGAGACCTGGGTCAGGCGTCGCCAGCGGTGAGCAGGATCGGGAAGGTCGACTCCCAGGCGGCTTTGACCAGCAGCTCTGTGTCGGTCACGCCGTTGTTGAGGGCTTCGATCATCCGGTCGGCGATGTCGGGGGCATCCATGTGCTCGGTGTCGCGCAGGGCCAGCTCGCCGTAAGCGACCGAGAAGGCGTTGCGGGCACCGAGCAACCGGGCACGTTTGACCGCGTCAGGTTCGGTGATCGCCCGCGAGTGTGCCTCGACGGCGCTCTTGAAGGCGTACACCGTCAGTTCGTGGGCATCTGCCGCGGCCACCGAGTGGTCACCTGTCTTGGCCTTCGCTTCCAGGCGGCCACCCAGGTCGGATTCGGCTTCGCGCATCCCCAAGTACAGCTCGGCGACGGCGGGAGTGTCCGAACCAGGGCCGGGCCGTTGCGAGGCACCAGCCATCCGTACGTCCAGGAGTGCCTGGGCGGCTGCCGGGGGCAGACCGACGTTCGGGAGCGGGTCGAGCTGACCGACCTCACGTCCGTCCAGGGTCACGCTGCACCTCCACAATTCGACAGTCGTCCGTTCGGCCGAGCAGGACGGGTTCTTAGCCTATCGACTTTTCGACTGTGCGGACTCACGCAACAGCGCGTGTGTCTGGGCGATATACCCGCCACCGAAGAGCGCGGCGTGCACCGCGACGGGGAACAGCTGGTGCAGACCGGTGCGGTGGCGCCACCCTGGGCGCAGCGGGTGGACCTGCTCGTACCCGGCGACGATCGCTTCTAGGTGCGGTGCGCCGAACAGGGCGAGCATGGCCAGGTCGCACTCGCGGTGCCCGCCGTGGGCGGCCGGGTCGATGAGGGTCGCACCGTCAGGTGTCCACATGACGTTGCCGGACCACAGGTCGCCGTGCAGGCGGGCGGGCGTGTCGTCGTCGTCCAGCTCGCCGGAGCACAGCCGGGCGCTCAGGTGCTCGAGGTGCTTCGACGCGTCGGACGGCAGGTCCCCGGCGGCGCGCAACGCCTGGGCGACAGGGGCGAGCCGAGCATGCGCATAGAACTCGCCCCAGGTGGGATACGTGGCGTTGACCAGCGGGAACATCCCGATGAATCCGTCGCCGTCCCACCCGGGTGGCCCAGCGCCGAACGCGGGGGCGCCACTGTCGTGCAACCGGGCCAACCCGGTGCCGAACGTGCGGGCTGCGGCGGAGGTCGGCGGTACTGATGTCAAGGCGACCAGGTCGAGGTGGTCGTCGGCCAGCTCGATCACGTCCACGACAGGGAGGGCGTCGGCGCCGGAGAGCCAGGCCAGGCCCGCAGCCTCCCAGCGCAGGGCGCGCGCAGATCCGTGCTTGCGGAAGCTCACGACCACGATCCTGCCTCGTGCACCGCTTCGGGCGCTATTGGTTCATGATGGGCGCGTGGCTGACCTCGATCTCACCAACCCGTTCGCCCGCCCGTCGTCGCTGCCCTACGGGCTACCTGACTACGCGGCGGTGCGTGAGGAGCACTACCGGCCTGCAGTGCTGGCGGGGATCGACGAGCAACGTGCGCAGGTGGAGGCCATCGCGACCGATCCGGCGGCGCCGACGATGGCCAACACCCTCGAAGCGCTGGAACGGTCCGGGCAGCTGCTCGACCGTGCTGGCCGGGCGTTCTACAACCAGCTGTCCGCCGATGCCACGCCCGGGCTGGAGGAGCTCGAGGAGGAGGTCGCGCCACTGCTGTCGGACCTGTCCGACGCCATCCACCTGGACTCGCGGCTGTTCGCACGGGTCGAGACCCTGCACCGGCAGGCTGAGGCTGGTGAGCTGGTCCTCGACGAGCAGGACGCCTGGCTGCTGACACGTGTGCACACCGATTTTGTCCTCGCGGGGGTACATCTGGACGAGGCGTCCAAAGAGCGTCTGCGGGCCCTGAACGCCCAGATCACCACCCTGGAGGCGACGTTCGGGCGGATGCTGCTCGCCGCCACCAACGCCGCCGCGGTGACGATCACCGACGTCGACGAGCTGCGGGGCCTGTCGGACACGGAGATCGCCGCCGCTGCCCAGGCTGGCGCCGACCACGGCGAACCAGGCACGTGGCGGCTCGAGCTCGCGCTGCCCACCGACCAGCCGGTGCTCGCAGCCCTGGCCGACCGGTCGGTGCGCGAACGGGTCTACCAGGCGTCGGTCACCCGTGGGCTCGGTGGTGAGCACGACACCCGTGCGACGTTGTTGGAGCTGGCCCGTGCACGGGCCGAACGTGCGCGCCTGCTCGGGTTCGAGCACCACGCGGCGGCCGTCGTCGCCGACGAGACCGCTGGTTCGTCGCAGGCCGTGCACGACATGCTCACGCGTCTGACCGGCCCGGCGGTGGCCAACGCCCGCAAAGAAGCCGAAGAGCTGACCGGGGCCCTGGTCGTCGACCACCCCGGCGCGTGCCTCGAACCGTGGGACTGGGCGTACTACGCCCAGCGGGTCCGGTCCGACAAGCACGCCCTGGACGAGTCCGCCGTGCGCCCGTACCTGGAGCTGGACCGGGTGCTGCGTGACGGGGTGCTCTACGCCGCGAACCAGCTGTACGGGTTGACGTTCACCGAACGGCCCGACCTGCCCGGGTACGCCGACGGGGTGCGGGTCTTCGAAGTCGTCGACGCGGCGGGTGCTGGCCGCGGGCTGTTCGTCGCCGACTATTTCACCCGCGACGGCAAACGCGGCGGCGCGTGGATGGACACTCTCGTCGACCAGTCGCACCTGCTCGGCCAGCGCACCGTCGTGGTCAACAACGCCAACGTCCCCCGCCCGGCCCCCGGCGAACCGGCGCTGCTGAGCTGGGACTTCGTCATCACCATGTTCCACGAGTTCGGCCACGCCCTGCACGCGTTGCTGTCTGACGTGCGCTACCCGTCACGGTCGGGCACGTCGGTGCCGCGCGACTTCGTGGAGTACCCGTCGCAGGTCAACGAGATGTGGGCGTGGGACCCGCAGGTCATCGCGTCGTTCGCCCGCCACCACGCCACCGGAGAACCGATACCGTCGGCGTGGGTCGACACCTTGCTGGCAGCGCGGGCCGACGGGGAGGGTTTTGCCACCACCGAGTACCTGGCCGCTGCGTGGCTGGACCAGGCGTGGCACCGCCTGGCTCCCGAGGACGTGCCGACCGACGTCGACCAGGTCGAGGCGTTCGAGGCACAGGCGTTGGCGAAGGTCGGTGCGGCGTTGGCGACCGTCCCGCCGCGGTACCGCACGAGGTACTTTTCTCACATCTTCGGTGGCGGCTACTCTGCGGGGTACTACGCCTACGTGTGGTCAGAGGTGCTCGATGCCGACACTGTCGAATGGTTCACCGAGAACGACGGCCTCAGCGCACGCAACGGTGAGCTCTTCGCGGCAAGGGTGCTGTCGTTGGGCGGATCCGTGGACCCCATGACGGCGTTCGAACGGTTCCGCGGACGCCCACCGCGGATCGAGCCCCTGCTGACCCGGCGACGGCTCGACAAGGACGGTTGAGGGGTGCCAGTGACCAACACCAGGCCCACGACGACAGCTGCCGACGAGGTTGTCCCGATCACCCGCGAGCTCATCGGTTTCGACACGTCGAACTACGGTGACGGGTCTGGGCTGGGGGAGCGGGCCGCTGCCGAGTACGTCGTGGGCCTGCTGCAGGAGGTGGGGTTCGACCCGGAGGTCTTCGAGTCTGCCCCGCGCCGGACCTCAGTGGTCACCCGCTGGGCCGGACGCGACCCCGGCCGTCCTGCGTTGGTGCTGCACGGGCACCTGGACGTCGTGCCGGCCCGGGCTGACGACTGGCAGGTCGACCCCTTCGAGGGGGTGTTGCTCGACGGCACGGTGTGGGGCCGCGGCGCCGTGGACATGAAGGACATGGACGCCATGATCTTGTCCGTCGTGCGCCAGCGTGTGCGCGAAGGGCGTCCGCCCGCCCGGGACGTGGTGCTGGCCATGTTCGCTGACGAGGAGTCCTCGGGGGTGATGGGGTCGCACTGGGCTGTCGAGCACCGCCCGGACCTGTTCGAAGGGGCCACCGAGGCCATCAGCGAGGTCGGCGGGTTCTCCGTCGAGCTCGCCGGACGCCGGGCCTACCTGCTGCAGACTGCCGAGAAGGGGCTGGCGTGGTTGCGCCTGGTCGCCGACGGCCGCGCGGGGCACGCGTCCCAGCTCAACCCCGACAACGCGGTGACCGAGCTGGCGGCAGCAGTCGCCCGGATCGGGGCGCACCGCTGGCCGCTGGACGTCGGACCGACGGTCCGGCAGTTGCTCGACGGTGTGGCAAATCTCACAGGGCTGTCCTACGACCCCCATGACGAGGCATCGGTCGCCGCACTGGTCGACGCGCTTGGCCCCGCCGGACGGTTCGTGGGCGCGACAGTACGCCAGACCGCCACGCCGACCATGCTCGAAGCCGGGTACAAGGTCAACGTCGTACCTGGTCAGGCGCACGCCGGGGTGGATGCGCGGTTCCTGCCAGGCACGGGTGACCAGCTGTTGTCCGATATCGCTGACCTCGCCGGACCGCGGGTGCAGGTGGAGGTCCGGGCCTGCGACACCGGTCTGGAGGCCCCGGTGGACGTTCCGCTGGTCGCAGCCATGTCGCAGGCGCTGGTCGCCGAAGATCCGCAGGCTGTCGTCCTGCCGTACATGCTCTCGGCTGGGACCGACAACAAGGCCCTGAGCAGGCTCGACATCACCGGGTACGGGTTCGCGCCGCTACGTCTGCCCCCAGACGTGGACTTCCCGGCGATGTTCCACGGGGTGGACGAGCGCGTCCCAGTCGACGCGTTGCTCTTCGGCACCCGGGTGCTGGACCGCCTGCTCGACATGGTGTGACGTTCCGACCGGGTGTGCCATTGTGCCTCCCGCACCGCTACCGTCTGATCATGACCGTCGACCCCCGCGCCGCTCTCGACCGCTTCATCGCCGCCCTCGAGGCCCACTACACGGCTGTTGTCGCCCGTGGGGGAGACGACGACCCTCGTGTCGACGAGGCCTACGACGTGCTCGCCGACGCCTTCGAGGTCTACGACGACGCGCTGGGGACTGTCCACGGTGAGGCAACCCCGTTCTACCTCGGTGAAGACGAGGACGACGACACCGACGACGACGTGGACGAAGACGACCTCGACGACGGTCTCGACGACGACGGGCTGGAGCTCGACGACGACGACGAGGACGACGACGAGGACGTGGACGACGAGGACGTGGACGACGAGGACGAGGACGAGGAGCGTTCCTGATCCGAACCTCTTGACGCAACCGTCCGATCTGGAGGCTGCGCCGGGCTAGAGTTGGCCACCATGAGCGATGGAATGGGTCTGCTTGAGGCCGCCTTCATGGGATTCGTCCAGGGGATGACCGAGTTCTTGCCGATCTCGTCTACCGCGCACATCCGGATCGTCGGTGGGCTGAGCAACACCCCAGAACCGGGTGCCGCGTTCACCGCGATCATCCAGATCGGTACCGGGCTGGCGGTGCTGCTGTACTTCCGGCGCGACCTGGTCCAGATCATCGTCGCGTGGTGGCGGGCCCTGTGTGGGGTCCATGGAAAGGGCTGGCGGGCCCGCGTCGGGCTGACCGGCCCCGACGAGACGGCCACCGCCGACCTGGTCGACACCGTCCCGACGACCGGCTCCTTCCAGCCCACACAGACCACCCAGGGTTCGGCGCAGAGCACCTATGGTTCTGCCAGCCACAGCGCGCTGATGGGGTGGTTCATCATCATCGGCACGATCCCGGTCGTCGTGCTCGGCCTGGCGTTCTCGGACCATATCGAGACCACGCTGCGCAACCTGTGGGTGATCGTCGCGACGTTGGTGGTCTTCGGCCTGCTGCTCGGCTGGGCCGACCGCACCCGTCCCCAGAACCACCAGCTGGACAAGCTGACCTGGCGTCACGCGTTGTGGTTCGGGCTGTTCCAGGCCCTCGCGCTCATCCCTGGCGTGTCGCGGTCAGGGGCCACGATCACCGGTGGTCGGTTGATGGGCTACACCCGCGAGGCAGCCGCACGGTACGCGTTCTTGCTGGCCCTGCCAGCGATCTTCGGCTCGGGGCTGTACGAGCTCGCCAAGGTCGTGATCAAGGGCGAGCCTGAGGACTCCGCGGTCGTCGTGCCGGGAGCGGCTGCGATCGTGGTCGCCACCGTCGTGTCGTTCGTCGTCGGGTACATCGTCATCATCGGGTTCTTGAAGATCGTCTCCACGTACTCCTACATGCCGTTCGTCTACTACCGGCTCGGCCTCGCCGCAGTGGTCGCGGTACTCATCGTGACCGGGGTGGTCCCCGCCTCCGACACGGCCTCGGCCGACTCTCACACGCAGACGGTGACGACGGTGGTAAGTGCGCAGTGCGACCCGCCAACGTCGTCGCTCCAGGCTGAGTGCGGCAAGTGACGTCCCGGTAGTCTGCGCCAGTGATCACCTGGCCTGCCCCACCAGTCCCCACACTCGACGGCGCAGGTCCGGTGGTGCAGCTGCGCGACCCGTCAGGCCAGCTGCGGGCGTCGGCCGCCGGACCATCAGCGACGTTGTACGTGTGTGGGATCACCCCCTACGACTCCACCCACCTGGGCCACGCCGCCACGTATGTGGCCTTCGACGTGCTGCGCCGCACCTGGATGGACGCTGGTCTGTCGGTCCAGCACGCCTCGAACGTCACCGACGTCGACGACCCGCTCCTAGAACGCGCCGCTGCCACGGGTGTGGACTGGCGCGACCTCGCCGCTGACCAGACCGCGAAGTTCGCCGACGACATGGCCGCTTTGCGCGTCCTGCCCCCGCACACGTACCTCACTGTCACCGAAACCGTCCCGCAGGTCGCAGAGACTGTCGTGGCCCTGCTGCGCGACGGTGCCGCCTACCAGCTCGACGACGGTGACGTCTACGCCGACCTGTCCGCCGACCCCGCTTTCGGTGGTGTCGCAGCCCTCGACGACGCCACGATGCACACCCTGTTCGCCGAACGCGGCGGCGACCCAGACCGAGTGGGCAAACGCCACCAGCTCGACCCCCTCCTATGGCGTGCCGAACGCCCCGGCGACCCCGCCTGGGACGTCCCGGTCCTGCCCCGTGGCCGCCCCGGCTGGCATGTCGAGTGCGCCATGATCGCCACGGCTTCTCTGGGCTCCGTCGTCGACGTCCAAGGAGGTGGACGCGACCTCGTCTTCCCCCACCACGAGATGAGCACCTCCCACGCCCGCCTCCTCGGCACGAGCGTCCGCGTCCAAGCCCACGCCGGTCTCGTCGCGTACGCCGGCCAGAAGATGAGCAAGTCCCTGGGCAACCTCGTCTTCGTCAACACCCTCCTGGCTGACGGCAACGACCCTTCGGCCATCCGCCTGGCCATCGGTGCCCACCACTACCGCACCGACTGGGAGTGGACCGGCGACCAGCTCACCGCGGCCCACACCCGCCTGACCCGCTGGCGCACCGCCGCAGCCCGCCGGACCGCCGCCCCCGCCGCCCCCGTCCTGTCGGCCGTCCGCCAAGCCCTGGCCAACGACCTCGACACCCCCACAGCCCTGGCCGCCATCGACACCTGGACCCGCACCGAAGGCGAAGACGAGAGCGCCGCCACCGAAATCCGCACCCTCACCGACGCCCTCCTCGGCATCGCGCTGTAGCCACAGGACCCTACGTCTTTCCTGGTCAGCGCCGCGACCTCCTGGATGGTGGTCCCCCAGGGCAGTGTGTCGCCGCGAACGGTACTGTGCGAGCCGGAGGTGCGTCATGCCCCAGTGGGACCCAGACCTGTACCTGGCGTTCGAGAAGGCCCGGACGCAACCGTCGATCGACCTGGTCGCGCGCATCGACGTCGACGCGCCGCAGCGGGTCGTCGATGTCGGGTGCGGGCCGGGCAACAGCACCGAGGTGCTGGCACGACGTTGGCCTGACGCGCAGGTCGTCGGCGTCGACAGCTCGGCCGCCATGCTCGACAAGGCCCGGGCTACCCACCCCGAATGGATCTGGGTCCAGGCCGACGCGACGTCTGGCCTGGCCGACCTGGGCACGTTCGACGTGGTCTTCTCCAACGCCATGATCCAGTGGATCGACGACCAAGAATCCCTGCTGCGGGGTATGTTCGCGGCCCTGCGCCCCGGCGGTGTCTTGGCCGTCCAGGTCCCGAGCACCGAACGTATGCCCATCCGCATGGCCCTGGTCTCCCTGCTGGCCACCGACCGCTGGAGCACCCGTTTCGAAGGTGTCACCGCCGTCCACTCACGCACCGCCCGGTACTACTACGACGTGCTGACCACCATGACCAGCGAGGTCGAGCTGTGGGTCACCGACTACATGCACGTCATGCCCAGCCACGACGCCCTGGTCCAGTGGTACTCCGGCACCGGCCTGCGCCCGTACCTGGACCACCTGACCAACGACGACGAGCGTTCCGAGTTCCTCGCCGAGTACCACGACCTGGTCGCCGCCGCCTACCACCCCCAACGCGACGGCAACATCCTCTTCCCCTTCCACCGCATCTTCTTCACCGCCCGGGCCGCCTGAGTTGAGCTGAGCGGGGCGCCAAACACCAGGCCGTCGTGACCCTCCGGTCAAGATGCGGATGGCCGAGAACGAGGTTTGGCACATGTATAGTGCTGGTGGGCCTGGCCTGCCTGGCGACCGGGCGCGAGTTCGAGAAGGAGCTGGATGGGTGCTGACGCGAAGAAGGCAGACGCTGACGCTGTTCACGATCGCAGTCTCGATGAATACCGGCCTCTTCCTGCTCGCGCACTTCCTGAAGCTTCCGGTGTGGCTTGACACCACGGGGACAATATATATCGCACTGCTCTCCGGAGTCGCTGCGGGGGTTATCGCCGGGGCGATCAACAACATCCTCCTGTCAGCCGTCTTCTACGGATTCAACGCTTTCTGGTACTACGTGATCAGCGTCGCGGTAGCCTTCGGGGCAAGTTGGACGCTTAAGTCCAGGAAGAAAAGAGGAAAGACGACCGGGTTCGTGTTCGTGTGCCAGTTGGCCGTCGTGGTGTACGTCATCAGCGTCTGCCTGGCGATAGGATTGACGCTCTGGGTGGACGGCGGTGTTCCTTCGGACTACTGGGGGGAGCACATCTATCATTATCTCCGAGACGACGGACTCAACGCCCTAGCGTCCACGTGCCTGGCGACCGCCACGATCAAACTCTTAGACGTCATTGCGACGATAGCGATCGTCATGCTTGCCTTGCGCTGGACGCCGAAGCATCTGAAGAGCGACGAGTATCTGATCCGATAGACGAAAGGAGTTGGGTCCGCTGAATATCAAGTTCGAGTTCGAGCAGGAAAGGGAGCTGTTCGAGAGCGAGACCGAGTCGGCGATCACCTGGTTGCTCGACGTGAGGGACAAAAAAACTCACGGGTGGGGGTGGGTGGAGAACATCCCTTCGAATGTACAAAATACTGCAGAAGTCGTCTCCGCACTTCTCGAGAACAGTAACTATCTCACGGACCGGGAGTACGTGGAGCTCGCGGACGCGGTGCAGTCCTGGCTGATCCACCCTGAGCAGCAGTGTGAGATCTCTTTGGACTGGGTGTGGGTCCTTCTCGCGCTCCAGAGCGTCCGTGATGACGATGGAATCAAGACTCATCTCGATACGGCTGATATCGATAATTCTATCAGACAATGCATTGGCTGGCTCGTCGACAATCAGAATCCAGATGGAGGCTGGGCAGACGTCGAAGGAGGGCTGTCGAGCACTGCGCGGACGTCGCTCGCTGTGATAGCCCTAGGTCGTGAGCGTCCTGTGGATGACGGAGCATCGTCAAGGCTCGAGAGGTCAAGATTCAAAAGGCTCAAGAGGGCGATCGAGAGGGCGATACCCGAGAAGCCAGGAATCGAGAGTTCGCTGCGGGATGGCGTGAAGTGGTTGCAGGCAACGCGGAACGGCGATGGCGGTTGGGGCAATATTCGAGAAAAGGACCTCTACCGTAGTTCTGATCACCGGGCCGGTCTGTCGTCTGCAGATCTGAGATACCAGTGTGACTCTAACGTGGCATGCACGGGATACGCCGTGCTGGCGTTGTGCGAAGATTCGCTCGACACTCATGCCGGAGTGATCTCCGAGGCGATCAAGTACATTCGCGATCACCAGCAGGAATACGGCGGCTGGGATGTATTCTCCGAAGTCGGTAGGAAGGGCGATACGATATATACCTTCCGTCACTTCAGCACGACCTGGGCGCTCAGGGCGCTGCTGCGCGCCGGCGGGGCAGACTACACCGACGAATGTGTCATCGACGGCATCAACTACCTTGCGCAGCTTCAGGACACGCACAGCGGCGGGTGGCGCAGCTCCGTTGACGCCGACACCTACACCTGGGCGACGTGCAACGTCTTGGAGACCATCAGGCTCATCAAGTCTCAGCTCGCAGCGGTGAAGGCGCAGAAGTTTCTGCAGATCGTGTGCGAATGGTGGGAACTGCGCAAGCGCCACGGCGACTACTCGCTGAGCGTCGGAAATACGATATTTGCGTTCAACGAGGCCACGATCGTGCTGTTCAGCATCGTCTCTACTGTTGCCGTGTTCTGCGTCACCGCAGCGCTGTCGGTTTTTCTTCATACTATCTTTCCAGAGGCAGCCTCGGAATCTGCAGGACCTTTCAGACTGGTCAACGGAATCCTGATCGTACTTGGGGCTTTCATCATTGGGTTGCCGTGGGTGGTGTACGTGAAGAACGTTTTCAAGAAAGACATGAGCAGTTGGATCGAGTCCGTAGGTTGGGTTTACGGGATCATCACAGGGTTCCTGCTGGCTTACTACCAGATTGCCGTGTGAGAGAAGGAGCAGACATGCGCGTCAAGATTTGCGGCATCCGAAATAGTGAGGATGCGGGGATTGCGCTTCGTGCCGGTGCTGATGCTGTAGGGTTCCTTGTCGGCATGACGCATCTCGCCGAAGACAAGGTTGACCCCGACTGTGCCCGGAGCATCATCGGGTCCCTCCCGCCTTTCGTGTCGCGCGTTCTCGTTACGCATCTGACAGATGAGTCTGAGATCGTCGACCTCGCAGCATCTTTGCGTGTCGACACCGTTCAGATCCACGACTACGTCCCGCCTGAGTCAGTTGCTCGTATCCGCACGTGTCTGCCTGCGTGCAAGGTGATTAAGGCAGTCCACGTCGTCACCGAGGCCGAAACACTGCAGATGATGCGAGACTTCGAGCCGGTGAGTGACGCATTGCTGCTGGACAGTCGCACCGTCGACCGCCTCGGTGGCACCGGCCTGGTCCACGACTGGACTATCAGCGCGCAGGTGGTGCGGCTCGCACAGGTCCCTGTCATACTGGCTGGCGGGCTGACTGACCAGAACGTGTACGACGCTGTGGCTCAGACGCGACCGTTTGGTGTCGATGTCAACTCGGGTGTTGAAGTGGACGGGTGGAAAGACTTCGACAAGGTTCAGACATTCGTCTCGGAAGCGCGTCGCGCAGAGGCAGGCAGGTAGTCGGCAATGAGGTCAAGAATGGTGCAGAACATTTACGACGATCAAGAGTTCTACGACGGTTACCAGCGTGTCCGGGACAACGCCGACAGCGCCAACAATGTCGAAGAACGGCCGGCGATCGTCTCCCTCCTCCCAGACCTGAGGGGCAAGCGCGTCTTGGACCTTGGGTGTGGCCAGGGACATGGTTGCAGGCTGTACTCCGACCTGGGGGCTGGGAGCGTCCTTGGTATCGATATTTCGGAGAAGATGCTAGCCGTCGCCCGAGAGCTCAATTCCGCGTCGAATATTTCCTATCGCAGGCTCAGCATGGAAGAGGTCGGTGGGCTGCCGCCATCGTTCGACGTCGTCGTAAGTTCTCTCGCCGTCCACTACGTGGAGGACTTCGTCTCGCTCGCTAGGGACGTCTTCTTGCTTCTTAGCGACGGCGGCCACTTCGTCTTTTCGCAAGAGCATCCGCTTACGACTGCGCCGAAGGCAGGTATCCACTGGGCCTACGACACTGACGGGAGCCCAGCCTACTATCAGTTGAGTGACTATTCTGTCTCGTCACAGCGCACAATTTTCTGGATCGTCGACGGAGTCGTCAAGCACCACCGCACGTTTTCGGATATCATCAACTCACTCGTGTCTGTCGGCTTCGCTATCGACCGCGTCCTAGAACCCGTTGTCCCCGAGGAGGTCGTCCAACGCATCCCCAACTACCAGAAGAACCGCCACGTCCCCAACTTCCTGCTCGTCGATGCCCGGAAGCCGTCGCCTGCCGCTCGCTGACACCTGGCTACTCGTGAGTCCGAAGAATGTTCTGCGACTCAGATCAGCCCAGAGTCGGGACCTTTCGCGAATGACCTGGACTGATACGAGGGCCCTGAGCGGTTAGAGGCCGCCGCCGGGGTCTCGGCGGCGCAGGTAGCGTTCGAACTCTTGGGCGATGGCTTCGCCGGTGGCTTCGGGGAGCTCGGCGGTGTCTTTGGCTTCTTCGAGGTGGCGGACGTACTCGCCGATATCGGTGTCTTCGGCGGCTAGCTCGTCGACGCCTTGCTGCCAGGCGCGGGCGTCTTCGGCGAGGTCGCCCATCTCCAGGGAGTGGCCGAGGAGTTTTTCGACGGCGCCCAGCAGGGCCAAGGTGGCCTTGGGGGACGGGGGGTGGGCGACGTAGTGGGGGACGGCCGCCCACACGGCCACAGTCGCAAGGCCCCGGCGGCGGGCTTCGGCGGCCAGGACGCCGACGATACCTACCGGGCCTTCGTAGGTGCTGGGCTCTAGGTCGAGCAGGGCACGGACTTTGGCGTCTTCGCTGCTCATGGTCACGGGGATGTCACGGGTGTGGGGGACGTCAGCCAGGAGCGCGCCGACGGTGATCACGGTGTGGACCTGCTGCTCAACGGCCCGGTCGAGCAGGTCGTCGCAGAAGCGGCGCCAGCGCATAGACGGTTCGTGGCCTTGCGCCAGGACGATCTTGCGCCGCGCGACCTTGGCGGTCGACACCGTGGTGGTGGGCCAGACGAGCTCGCGGTGACCGTCGTCGTCGGCTTCGATCGTCGGACGGTTCACCTGGAAGTCGTGGTACTCCTCGGGGTCCAGCGACGACAGCTCGCGTGCCTCCCACACGGTGTTCAGGTGGTCGAGGGTGTCGCTGGCGGCGCTGCCGGCATCGTTCCAGCCCTCGAACGCGGCGAGCATCACGGTCTGGTCGGCCGGCAGGGCCCCCGGTTTCCGAGCGGTCACCCACCCAGCGTACGCAATCACAGAGGTGTTGGCGGCCAGTGAGGGTCGAGTTGTCCCATACGTGCCGGACGCCACAGCCTGCGGGACCGCTCGACGCACCTCCGTGGCGTCGCGCGGGCCACTGCGTCAGCCGATACCCGTTGTCGTCGGGTCGTGGGAGGGGCCACTACCCTGGGTGGGTGCAGCAACGCAGTGGACAAGCCGCAGCGTCTGGGTGGGTCGTGGGCCACGTGGCTGGCGCCGTGGTGGTCGTCGAACCGTCCGCCCTGGTCGGGATGCTGCTCCTGGCTGCGGTGTTCTACGCAGCCAGCGCCGGGTTGGGTGCGGGGGCGCTGGTCGTCGCGGTGGGGTTCACGCTGTTCTTGTTCGTGGCGTTCTTCATGCACGGGCTGGCGCACGGGCTGGCCGGACGGGTGCTGGGGCACCAACCCCAGGCGCTCACCTTGACGCTGTGGGGTGGGCACACATCGTTCAGGACCAACCCGTCGACCCCCGGCCGATCAGCCTTGGTGGCAGTCGCCGGACCGGTGATGAACCTGCTTCTCGCTGCGGTGACGTACACGCTGTGGACAGTGGCCGAGGCCCATCCGCTGGCAGCCTGGGTGTTGTTGTACGCGACGTGGATCAACATCGTCCTCGGTGTGTTCAACCTCCTCCCAGGGCTGCCGGCGGACGGTGGACAGGTGCTGGAGGCGGTCGTCTGGAAGATCACCAGACGGCGCGCGACGGGAACCATCGTGGCGGCCTGGATCGGACGGGTTGTGGCGGTCGGCATTGTCGTGCTGGCCTTGGGCGTGCCATACCTGAACGGCACAAGCCCGCGGCTCTGGTCCGCGCTGTGGGTGGTGCTCATCGCCTGGACGCTGTGGTCGGGGGCGACCGCCGCGCTGCGCCACGTGCGGCACACGGCCGCCATGAGCACTGTGAGCCTGGCGACGGTGGGCACGCCAGCCGTCGGTGTGGTCGCCGACACGACTCTGGAACAGGCTGAGATCGCCTTGCGTGCTGGTGGCGGCAAGGTCGTGGTGGTGGTGCTCGGTGACGACGGGAGTCCGCAGGGCTTGGTCGACGCCAGGGTGTTGTCGGAGGTGCCGCCTGAGGTCTACGCGCTGACCCCGGTCACCGCGGTGACGGTGCCTGTGCCGGTTGGTGCGGTCGTGGACGCCGGGATCACCGGCGTCGGGCTCGTCGCCGCGTTGTCGCGCAGCGGTGCGTCGTTGCTGGTGGTGACCGACGCAGGACGGGTCGTCGCTGTCGTCACGGCCGCCGCGGTGGCCCAGGCCCTGGATGCCGGTGCGTCTGGCCCGTCGCAAGTGCCCGCGTAGACTGACGGCTCGTGACCTTGACGACCCGTGTGCTGCGCGCTGGCGAGCGCGTCCAGCTCACCGACGCCAAAGGGCGGCCCTCGACGATCACGTTGGTGCCTGGCGAGCTGTTCCACACGCACCGTGGCGCACTGGCCCACGACGACCTCATCGGGGCGTCAGAAGGCGTCGTGGTGACCACCACAGGCGGGGTGCAGTACCTGGCGCTACGACCGCTGCTGTCCGACCACGTCATGTCCATGCCGCGTGGTGCGGCGGTGGTGTACCCCAAGGACGCCGGGCAGATCGTGACCATGGGTGACGTGTTCCCTGGTGCGCGGGTGGTCGAGGCGGGGGTGGGGTCGGGGGCGTTGACCATGTGGTTGCTGCGGGCTGTGGGGGACAGCGGGTCGCTGCTGTCGGTGGAGCGCCGCGAAGATTTCGCGCATATCGCCCGCGGCAACGTCGCAGGTTTCTTCGGTGGTGAGCACCCGGCGTGGACTTTGGAGGTCGGCGAGCTGGCCGACGTCCTGGCGGGGCTCGAACCAGCCAGCGTGGACCGGGTGGTGCTCGACATGCTCGCCCCCTGGGAGAACCTGGACGCCGCCGCGAGGGTGCTCGTGCCCGGTGGGGTGCTCGTGGCGTACGTCGCCACGACGACACAGCTGTCGCGCACCGCCGAGGACGTGCGCACCGACGGGCGGTACACCGAACCGTCAGCGTGGGAGTCCATGGTGCGCGGCTGGCACCTGGAGGGCCTGGCGGTGCGTCCTGACCACCGGATGGTCGCCCACACCGGGTTCTTGGTGACCACGCGCCGCCTGGCCGACGGGACGGTCGCACCGGTGCGTCGGCGTCGTCCGGCCAAAGGTGCCTACCCCACAGATGCCGACTGGTCGGCCGAAGAGCTCGGCGAGCTGCCGGTGTCAGCGAAGAAGGTCCGACGGGTGCGCCGTGCGCTGGCCGCCGAGCAGGACTGAACCGCCCGGCCAGCCAGTGCATCCTGCGAGATGTAGTTGACACTGCCCGTTACTCTCGATGAGTACACACGGCCCTGGTGTGACCAGACGCAGGACGTGCAGGAGAACCGGAGGGCCCCGTGACCGACCCGACGTACGCGCACCGTGAGCTGGCCGCGCTGACCGCCAAGAACGAGCGCCTCACCGCTGCGCTGGTCGCTGCCCGTGAGCAGATCGTCGAGCTCAAACGCCAGGTGGAAGACCTTGCCAAACCCCCCGGCACGTACGCGACGTTCTTGGCTGGCCACGGCGACGGCACCGTTGACGTCGTGGCGGCAGGGCGCAAGATGCACGTGTCGGTGACCCCTGCCATGGACGCGGCCGACCTGCGCCCTGGGCAGGAGGTCCGCCTCAACGAGGCGCTGACCGTCGTCGGTGTCGCCGGGTACGAACGGGTCGGCGAGCTGGTGACGGTCTCTGAGCTGCTCGGCGACAACCGGGCGCTGGTCGTCGGGCGTGGGGACGAGGAACGGGTCGTGCGGTTCGCCGGGCAGGTCGCCGACCTGCCGGTGCGTGTGGGCGACGCGCTGACCATCGACTCGCGCTCCGGGTTCGTCTTCGAGGTGATCCCACGGGCCGAGGTCCAGGACCTGGTGCTCGAAGAGGTCCCCGACGTCGCCTACGAGGACATCGGCGGGCTGGGCCCGCAGATCGGCGCGATCCGCGACGCCGTGGAGCTGCCGTTCGTCCACCCCGAGCTGTTCGCCGAGCACGGGCTCAAACCCCCCAAGGGGATCTTGCTGTACGGGCCGCCTGGGTGCGGCAAGACCCTCATCGCCAAAGCCGTCGCGCACTCCCTGGCTGAGGCCGCCCGGGCCAAGCGCCCCGACGAGCCCGACGAGAAGGCGTACTTCCTCAACGTCAAAGGCCCCGAGCTGCTGAACAAGTACGTGGGGGAGACCGAACGTCATATCCGTCTGATTTTCTCCCGGGCTCGGGAGAAAGCGTCCGAGGGGCATCCGGTCGTGGTTTTCTTCGACGAGATGGAATCGTTGTTCCGCACCCGGGGGACAGGGGTGTCGTCAGACGTCGAGACGACGATCGTCCCGCAGCTGCTCTCGGAGATCGACGGGGTGGAGCGTCTGGAGAACGTCATCGTCATCGGGGCCTCCAACCGTGAGGACATGATCGACCCGGCGATCTTGCGCCCTGGCCGCCTCGACGTGAAGATCAAGATCGAGCGTCCCGACGCCGAAGGTGCCCGGGAGATCTTCTCCAAGTACCTGACCACTGACCTGCCCATCCACGCTGACGACATCGCCGAGCACGGTGGCGACAAGCCCGCCACCGTCGAGGCGATGATCACCCGCGCCGTCGAACGGATGTACGTCGAGTCCGAGGAGAACCGCTTCCTGGAGGTCACCTACGCCTCCGGCGACAAAGAGATCCTGTACTTCAAGGACTTCAACTCGGGCGCCATGATCCAGAACATCGTCGACCGTGCCAAGAAGTCTGCCGTCAAAGAGGTCCTGGACACCGGCCAGCGCGGCATCCGCGTCGAGCACGTCATCAACGCCTGCCTCGAAGAGTTCCGCGAGAACGAAGACCTCCCCAACACCACCAACCCCGACGACTGGGCCCGGATCTCCGGCAAAAAAGGCGAACGCATCGTCTTCGTCCGCACTATCGTCGGCGGCAAGAAAGGCTCGTCCGCCCGCCGCATCGAAAACGTCTCCAGCACCGGCCAGTACCTGTGACGACGGACGCGTGATCGTCGTCAGGCAAGGTCGCTCCGCAGCAGCCACACGGGCAGTACGCTCGTCGGCATGGTTGATGATGCCGGGCCTGTGGACACGTCCAGCCTGACACCTGCCGACGAGCTCCAACGACCCCCCGCTGAGGTCCGGTTCGCCGACGAGCTACGCCGGTTGCGTCAGGACGACACCGACCCGGTTCCGCCGGGGTGGGCGCTGTCGCTGACAGCCGCCCGACGGTTCGTCATGGGTGATGCGAAGGCGGGTGTCAGCCCGAAGTTCGTCGGCGACACTGCGCTGGTCGAACGTGCGCTGGTGACGTTGGCGACCCAGCGGGGGCTGCTGCTCATCGGCGAACCTGGGACGGCCAAGTCGCTGCTGTCCGAGCTGTTGGCGGCGGCCGTGTCGGGGGACTCGACGCTGACCATCCAGGGTGGTGCGGCGACCACAGAAGACCAGATCAAGTACTCGTGGAACTACGCCCTGCTGGTCGCCGAAGGGCCTTCGCGGCGTGCCCTGGTGCCCGCGCCTATGTTGCGGGGGATGAGCGAAGGGAAAACCGTCAGGTTCGAGGAGATCACCCGGTGCCCGTTGGAGGTGCAAGACGGTGTGCTGTCGCTGCTGTCCGAGCGCGCCGTGGCGATCCCTGAGCTTGGTGCCCCCGACGCGATGACCTTCGCCCGCCAGGGGTTCGCGGTCATTGCCACCGCGAACACCCGCGACCGTGGCGTCAACGAGATGTCTGCTGCGCTCAAACGCCGGTTCAGCTTCGAGACGGTGTTCCCCATCGCTGATCCTGTCGTCGAGCTGGACCTGGTCGAACGTGAGTCCACGCGGCTGCTGGAACGCTCAGGGGTGACCCGCCCGGTGCCGCGGGACCTGCTGGAGGTGCTGGTCACCACGTTCCGCGAGCTGCGTACTGGGACCACCAGCCGCGGTGAGTCCCTCGACTCCATGTCCACGGTCCTGTCGACTGCCGAAGCCGTGTCTGTCGCCCACGCTGTGGGGTTGCGTGGGTGGTACCTGCGCCAGGGTGCTTCCGACGGGGTCGACTTCGTCGAGTGCCTGGCCGGCACGGCAGCCAAGGACAACCCCGACGACATGGCCCGCCTGCGCCGCTACTTCGACCACCACGGGCGTCGCAGCGGACCAGCCTGGCGTTCGGTGTACGCCGCGCGGCACCGCCTGGGCTGATCACGTCGATGAGCAGCCCGGTCACCTACGTCGGGGTCCGCCACCACTCACCTGCGTGCGCACGGTACGTCCAGCAGGTGATCAGGGCGTTGCGGCCCGCGTGGGTGCTCGTCGAGGGACCATCAGACGTCAACGACCAGATCGACGGCCTGCTTGCCGACCACCAGCTGCCCATCGCCGTGTTCAGCTCGTTCACCAGCGACGACGGTGTGGTGCGGTCATGGGCGCCGTTGTGCGAGTACAGCCCCGAGTGGGTTGCCCTGCGCACCGGTCGACAGGTCCGCGCCCAGCTGCGGTTCATCGACCTGCCTGCCTGGCACCGGGCCCTGCACGGGCGTGAGAACCGGTACTCCGACGCTGACACCCGCTACGCCCGCGCCCTGGACACCTTGAGCCGTGAGCTCAGCATCGACACCCCAGACGCACTGTGGGACCACCTGTTCGAGATCGCTGAGCCTCACGACCTGGGCCAACGCCTCGACACGTACTTCGACCTGCTGCGAGGTGATGCCGAAGCCGACGAGCACGACACTGCCCGCGAGGAGTACATGGCCCAGTGGGTCGCCGCTGCGGTGGCACGCGACGACGGTCCGGTGGTGGTCGTCACCGGCGGTTTCCACCGCGCAGCCCTCGTGCGTCTGGCTGGCCAAGGTGGCGAGGCGTGCTGGCCCACGGTCCCGCCCGCCCCGACCGACGTCCACGGCAACCGTGCAACGTCGTACCTGGTCCCGTACTCGTTCCGGCGTCTGGACGCGTTCACCGGCTACCAGTCGGGTATGCCGTCGCCGGCCTACTACCAGGACGTGTGGGACGTCGGGGCGCAGGTCGCCGCCGACCGTCTGGTCGAACGGGTCGCCTCACGCCTGCGTGGCGCCCGCCAGCAGGTCTCCACAGCGAACCTCGTGGCTGCCCGCACCACGACCGCCGGCCTGGCCATGCTCCGCGGGCACCAGGTGCCCACCCGCGGCGACGTCCTCGACGCTCTGGCCTCCACCTTGGTCACCGAGGCGCTCGACGTCCCGCTGCCGTGGGCGTCGCGCGGCACGCTGCGGGCAGGCACAGACCCTGTCGTCGTGGAGATGGTCGCGGCGTTGTCCGGCGACCGTGTGGGCCGCCTGGCCCCAGGGACCACGCTGCCTGCGCTGGTGGGTGCCGCTGTCGGCGCCTGGCGCGACCAAGGCCTCGACACGGTCGGACCCGTCAAGCTCGAGCTCAGGTGCGACATCGCACGGTCACGGGTGTGCCACCAGGCCCGTGTGCTGGGTGTTCCCCGGTTCACCTGGTGCTCTGGCCCGCTGCTGGGCTCCGACCCGTCCGCCGAGACGCTCGACGAGGTCTGGGATGTCGACGGTCCCCTCGTCGGTGGCGAACCCGCTCAGGACGTCCTCGTCGCCCTCATCGAGGCTGGTACCTATGGCCACGACCTGCTGGCCGCTGCGACCGCAGCGCTGGAAGAACGCCTGGGCCAGACCGCCCCGGCGACGGTGCTCGTCGATGCGGTGCTCATCGGGGCGCAGTCGCTGACCGGGTCGTTGCTCACCAGGTTGGGCGCGTGCGTGGGGCACCTGACGAACGTGGCCGAGACAGGCCAGATGCTTGCTGTCGCCCTCATGTTGTGGCGCTACGGCGACCAGTACGGCGTGCGCGACTCCGCGGCGCTGGAGGCCCTCGTCGACCAGACCGCAGGACGGCTGGTGTGGCTCGTCGAAGGGGTGCGTGGCGGTCCAGGCCCGGCAGACCCCCAGCGTCTGGCCGCCGTGGTCGCTCTGCGTGACGCCACCAGGCTGAGAACGGCCAACGCCCCGCTGAGGGCCGAGGTGGTCGCGTCCATGGGTCGGCTCGCCAATGACAGAGCCGTCCCACCGGACCTGCGCGGAGCCGGGCTCGGTGTGCTGGTCTCGCTCGGTGAGCACAGCACCGACCCGGTGACGACCCTGCGGGCCATGGCCGGTCCGACGACAGCCGGCGACTGGTTGGCGGGGTTGTTCGCCGTTGCTCGTGATGATGTCGCTGACCTGCTGCTTGACGAGCTGGACCACGTGCTCGCCGGGTACGACCCGCACCAGTTCCTCACCGCCCTGCCTGCCCTGCGTGGTGCTTTCGCCTACCTGCCACCTCGTGAACGTGCCCGGATCGCCGAACAGCTCATGGCCGTCCGCGGGTTGGTCGGGTCAGGTCGTGCGTTCCTGCGTCTGCACACCGACCCGGCGCAGGCTGCTGCCGGTGCCGAGCTGGAAGAGCGGGTCGGACGGGTTCTCGTCGATGCTGGTCTGTGGGAGCCGCGATGAGCGACCAAACCCTCCCAGCATCCGGTCAGCCTTCCCCTGTGCAGCCCGACCTGCTGCGTGCTGACCTGGAACGTTGGCGGCTGGTGCTCGGCGAGGCCGGCGAAGCCTTGGGTGAGTGCATGTCCGACGAGGCCATGGCCCAGGACGCGGCGCTGGACTGGCTGTACTCCCACGACGGTGAGGCAGCCTCTCGTGGTGTGCGTCCTACCACCCGCGCGGGGGGCCCCGGAGGCTCGGTCGTCGCTGCCGTGGACTGGCTCGGCCAGGTCCACCGGTTGTTCCCTCAGGAGACGGTCGAACGTCTCGAACGTGAGGCGATCGAGCGGTTCGGTATCACCGACATCGTCACGAACCCTGATGTGCTGCGCCGGGTCACCCCGAACCAGACGCTGCTCAAAGCGGTGCTGCACACCAAGCACCTCATGGATCCGCAGGTCCTGGCCCTCGCCCGCACCCTGGTGGCCCGCGTCGTCGATGACCTGGTCAAGAAGATGGCCACCGAGGTCCGACGCTCGTTCTTCGGCACCCGTTCGCCGCGGCGGTCGGTCGTGCCCCGCGCCGCAGATTTTGACATCCGCCGCACCGTGCGGGCGAACCTGGGCCGGTACGACCCGGCGACGGGCCGCCTGACCATCGAGACGCCGTACTTCACCTCCCGGACCCGCCGCCATGTCGAACGCTGGCAGGTGATCTTGCTCGTGGACCAGTCCGGGTCCATGACCGACTCGGTGATCCACTCAGCCGTGACCGCTGCCTGCCTGTGGGGCCTGCCGGGCCTGAAGACGCACCTGGTCGCCTTCGACACGGAGGTCGTGGACCTGACCAGCGACGTGGAAGACCCCGTCGAGCTGTTGATGAAAGTCCAGCTTGGCGGCGGCACCGACATCGCCAGGGCCGTGCGCTACGCGGCCACGCTCGTGGAGAACCCACGCCGGACCATCGTCGCCCTCATCACCGACTTCTACGAAGGTGGTGACGAACACGACCTTGTCCAGCAGGTCTCAGGCCTGGTCAACGGAGGTTTGCTGGTCTTGGGGCTGGCGGCCTTGGACGCCGACGCCAACCCTGCCTACGACCGCGCCACTGCCCAGCGCCTGGCCAACGTCGGGGCGCACGTCGGGGCGATGACACCCGGCGAGCTCGCCGAGTTCGTCGCCGAGGCGGTGGGCCGGTGACCCGCGACGACCTGCTCGCCCTCAACGAGGCTGTGCTGGTGTCCCTGGCCACCAAGGGCCTGGTCGCCCGCGCCTCACGGCTGGCGGCGTCAGTGCAGGTCACCGTGGCTGATGACGGCACCGTCACCGGCACCACCGACGACGCGACAGTCACCTTGCCACCGGGGGTGCCCCTGGAACGCACCACCTGCACGTGCCCCGCTCCCGGTGTGTGTCGGCACCGGGTGGCGACAGTCTTGGCCTACCAGGCTGGCCACCAGGCCGAACCGGCGCCCTCCGAGGTCTGGGACCCAGCGGAGTTCACCGACGCCCAGCTGGTCGACCTGCTCGGCACCCGGATGATGACCGGGGCCCGCACCATGGCCGCTGGGGGGCTGGCCGCGACAGTCCACCGGGGCGCGAGCCCTTGGGTCGAGCTGCCCACGGCGTCAGTACGTTTCCTCGTGCCCCACGACCTGGCGTACACAGCCAGCGACGCCACCGACCTCCGGCTGGTCGCCCTGGCCGTGTGGGCGTGCCGGGCAGCCGCCGAGCAAGACCCGTCCGCCGACCGGGTACGTGTCGAGGTCCGTCCAACCAGCGCCGGAGCTGGGGAGACGGGCTACCCACAGGTCGTCGAACACCTGGACCGCCTGCTGGCTACCGGGGTGATGCACCTCGGCACCGGTTTTGGTTGGGCAGCCCTGCGCCGCGGGTTGGCCGGGCTCCAGTGGCCGACCGACGGCCTGGACGACCTGGCCGAGCAGGTGGACGCCTACCAGCGCCGCCACGCCACCCACGACGAGCTGCGCACCGCCGACCTCCTCGCCGAGCTGTACGCACGGCACCGCGCCGTCACCAGCGGCACCAGCAACGCTATCGTCCCTGACGTCCTGGGCACCGAGGTCGCCTCCTCCACCGCTTGTGCCCGTCTGCGGCTCGTGGGCCTGGGGGCGCGTGTGCGGGCAACGCCGTCCGCAGACGGTTCGGTCGAGTTCGACGGCCATGTGTACCTGGCTGAGTTAGCGTCTGGCCTGGTGCTCGTGCTTGCGCACCACTGGACCGGAACCCCCGAGACAGTCCCATCCCTGCGCCGGGTCGCCACGAGCACGTTGGGTGCCCTGGCGTTGAGCAATGTCGTCACCGAGTCGGCGCACCGCTCGGCTCGGCGGATGCTGCGCCTGGCCCGTTCTCGTATTGCCCCCACGTCAGTGCTGCCCCTGGGCGACGTCTGGGGAACCTTGCCCCCGAGCCTCCTGGTCGGCGACTACGCCGCATTCGCCGACCGTCTGGCCGCACTGCCACCGCGGTACGTGCGCCCACGTGTCGCTGCCGAGCTGGTCCGCGTCCTGGAAGTCGCCGAGGTCGGCGACGTGGTCTACCACCCCGGCGCCCAGCGTCTGACCGCACAGCTGGTCGACGCCCACGGTATGTGCGCGCTGGCGGTGTGTGACCACAACCCTGCGTCCCCGGCCGGTCTCGACGCCGTCGCCGGCCTCCTGAACGACCCAGCCCTACGCTGGGTCGCAGGCCACACCTCCCGCCGTGACGGACGCCTCGTCGTGCGCCCCACCGCCCTCTGGTCGCCGTCGGGTGCTGTGGCCGTCGACCTCGTGACCACCAATTCCGTCCTCGACCTGGCCCTGGGTGCACCCGCCCCAGCCGACCGCTTGGACGAGGCCATCACCTCCGGCTTGGCAGCCCTCGCGGCCCTGGCCCACCGTGGCTTGTCCGCTCCGGGCCCCGCAGCCCTCGACCGTGTCACCGAAGCCTCCGACACCCTCGCCCAGTGCGGCCTGACCACCATGGCCACAGCCGTCGCCCAAGCCCCCACCAGCCCGACCGCCTGGGTTGACGCCATGGTCTGGCTGACCGTCGCTGCCGAGAGCCGCTGACCAGCCGCGTTGTGCTCGGTCACGGTGTTAGGTTCACAGTCATGACCGACGCTCCAGTCCTGGTAGCCATCGAGCACAATCTTCCCGGGCCGGTGCGCCAGACCATCGCACAGCTGCGGGCAGTCCATTCGCCGTGGGGGCTGATTGGCGACGCAACGGTTGCGATCACCGCCGCCCGTCTGGCGTCTGACGATCCGGAGGCCGCCGAAGAGCTCGAACGCTCCCGCTGGAGGGAGCGGATCGAGGCGTGGCTGGCTGAGCTCGCCGCGGACGAGACGTACTGTGCGGCGGCGCGCGCCGTGGTGGAGACCGCTGGCGCACGTTTGCGTGACATCGCCGACGGTTCTGTCCCGTACGTCGCTGACCGGGCGTTCGACCAGCAGGACGTGCCCGTCCTGGAGTTGGCTGTGGACGTGCTGATGGCTGCGGACAGCCAGTGGGTCGACCAGGTGGTCTCCGCGTTGGTGGTCGCAACAGTCGTGCCGCCGGGCCCGCAGGCCCGCTCGGTCCCCTCCCAGGCTGTCTTCTACGCCCTGACCCGCCGCATCATGGCCAGACCGACGGTCGCTCTCGCCCAGGCGGTCCGCGCCGCTGGTGTGGCGACCCGGCACGCGGGGGTGAAGAAGAAAGCTGCCCGGATCGCGCGGGATATCGACCAGGCACTGATCAGGGGCGCTGACATCGGGAACCTGCCCGACCTGGGCCTCAGTGCCGACGGGACGATGGTCTTGGACTACGGCGACAAGACCTTCACCGTCAGTTTCGACGAGCACCTGCGCCCGGTCGTCACCGACGCGGACGGAAAGCCCCGTAAGACGCTGCCGAAGGCAACCGCCGAACCGGGCGTGTCGTGCGCCAAGACGTTCACGGCGCTGAAGAAGGACGTCCGTGTCGTGGGGGACCTGCAGCGACGTCGGCTGGAGGAGGCGATGGTCACCCAGCGAGGGTGGACCGTGGCCGAGTTCACCACGCACCTGGTCGACCACCCGCTGGTGTGGCACCTGACCCGTCGCCTGGTCTGGCAAGCCGACAACGGTTTCTTCCGCGCCGCCGAGGACAAGACGTTCGCAGATGCCGACGACGAGGTGTTCGCCCCTGTCGGCACTGTCCGGGTGGCCCACCAGCTGAACCTGGGCGACCAAGCCCCCACGTGGATGGCTGTGCTGGCCGACTACGAGATTCTCCAGCCGTTCGCCCAGGTGGGCAGAGACACATACACTGCCGACCAGATCACCGCTTTTGATGGCCTGGTCGTCTATTCCGGGAAGGTCCTCGGCCTGGAGAGACGCGGTTGGTGGCGCGGCCCGGTCCGAGACAGCGGCCGGCAGTGGTCCATCGTGCGTCCCCTGCCCGGAACCACGTGGGAGCTGGCCCTGGAACCAGGTTTTGTCATGGGCGAACCCCTGTTCTTCGAAGAGCAGACCCTCCACCCCGCCGCCCTGGACGGCCTGGACCCCATCACCTGCTCGGAGATCTTGCGGGACCTGCACCTGCTCTGCGGCTGAGAGCGGTGTTTCAGCCTGACAAGGATGTGTCGGTCTGACATATATGTTTCAAGATCCGTGCACCAAAGCGCGCCCCTGGCACGGTGCGTGAAGGTAGATTCACGGCCATGACCAGCCCTTCGCCGTACGAGTTCGTCTTCCCCCAGCGCTTTGTCAAGGACGTGCTACCCCGCCCCGGTGGTGTGGAGGTTCCCCAGCCTCCGTTCGCCAAGGACGCAGCCGACCAGTGGTGGAAGCGGCTGTACGCCGTGTGTGACAAGGTCAACGAGTTGTTGGCCTCTGACCAGACTGACCCAGACCTCGCCGCCGCTGCGGCAGACGAGTCGTCACCAGCTTGGGCGGCGATGGCACTGCACCTGGGCACCTGGGGTGACCCGCAGGGCAAGCTGCAAGGCAAGCGTGACCCAGCACAGTCGTGGGCCGACTCCGCTGTCGCAGCGATCGGAGCGGTCGCCGCTGCCCAGGTGGCCGTCTGGTGGGCGGGCACAGGGGTCCTGGTAGAGAAACTGGAGGACTATGCCGGGATCTGGAAGCCAGTGTCGACATACACCACACCTTGGGCTCCTCCTGGGACGCGGAGGGCTGGTCGCTCTAGTGAACGCCTGGCAGGGTTCGTCCGGCGTGACGAACACAACACTGACGACGCTTCGGTAGGGGGCTACTGGACGTGGGAATACTCCATCGTGAGCTTTCATGATGTGCGGCTACGGCTGCGGCTGGCAGCCTCACGGTGGGAGGGCGTCGAAGAGGCGCTCGAACCTTTGGCTGCGCTCGGGGGTGGTGCGCGTCTGGTGATGTCGGCGCTGGTCCCTCAACGGCGAGACTGGTATTTGGCTGCAGACCGTGGGCGTTTCGTCGACCTTCTGATCTCAGCGCAGAACGTCGATGAGTTGATGGCGTTCACCCAGCTGCACCACGACGACTGGGGATGGGCCAGGCCGCACCCTGCGTGGCCGACAGCGCTCGACGCTGTCGGTACCGACCTGGCGGAGGTCGTCGAGGCTGCCGTCGAGTCGGGGGCCGTCGACGTAGCCAACGAGTACTCGCTGCCTCCCACCCTCCCCACCGACGTCCTGTCTGAGATTCCCACCTCGACTGCTTTCCGGGTGTTGCTCAAGGCCGCAGACGTCAACCGGGACGCTGCTGCTGCCGCCGTCGGCCATGCGCTGCGGTGGCCACGGGTCGCTGCGCCTGTGCTCGCCGCGTCGGCAGCCGCCAACTCCCGGAGCAGGACGCTGCTGGGAATGATCTCGCTGGTCGACCTGGCCGAACACCGCGACGAGTTCTCCGCCGAAGACTGGGCCATCATCGAAACCCATGCCAAGGGGCCAGATGGCCCGGTGGCGCAGATCTCGGCAGTCCCTGGTGCACTTGCTTCCTTGCCGAAGGGTCGCAAGGCCGCAGTACCACCGTGGGTGGCGGTCAAGGCCTTGCCGCAGGTCCAGCTGTCCAACGGTGCGGGCGCCCTGCCTGAGACGGCGGTGCGGAACCTTGTGACCATGCTCGTGAAATCGTCCCTGAAGAAACCGCACGCGGATGTCACGGTGGTCCGGTCCGAATGCACTGGCCGGTCGTCGGCAGCGTTCGCGTGGGGGTTGTTCGAGCAGTGGCAGCTCGCGGGATACCCGGCTTCGGGAGGTTGGGTGCTCGACGCTCTCGGTGTGCTCGGCGACGACGACACGGCCCGTCGTCTGGCCCCGCTCGTACGGGTGTGGCCGGGGGAGTCGGCCCACGGCCGGGCGGTCAAAGGGTTGGACGTGCTGCTGGCCATCGGTTCGGACGTGGCTTTGATGCAGCTGTACTCGATCTCCCAGAAGGTCAAGTTCAAAGGGATCAAGGGCCAGGCCCAAAAGCGCATCGACGCCCTCGCCGACCGCCTGGGTCTGGAGCCTGCACAGCTGGAAGACCGTTTGGTGCCTGACCTGGGCTTGGCCCCCGACGGGACGATGGTTCTGGACTTCGGTGACAAGACGTTCACCGTCGGTTTCGACGAACAGCTGCGTCCGACGGTCGTCGATGCCCAGGGCAAGGTCCGCAAGACCTTGCCGAAGACCACCACGGAACCTGGCGTGTCGTCGGCGAAGACGTTCGCCGCGCTGAAAAAGGACGTGCGCGCGCTTGCTGACCTGCAGCTGCGTCGGCTGGAGGGCGCGATGGCCACCCAGCGAGGGTGGACCTTGGCCGAGTTCACCACATACCTGGTGGACCACCCGCTGGTGTGGCACCTGACCCGTCGCCTGGTCTGGCAAGCCGACAACGGTTTCTTCCGCGTCGCTGAGGACAAGACCTTCGCTGACGTCGACGACGAGACGAGACGCTCACCCTGCACGGCACTGTCCGCCTGGCTCACCAGCTGAACCTTGGCGACCAAGCCCCCACCTGGGCGGCCCTGCTGGCTGACTACGAGATTCTCCAGCCGTTCCCCCAGCTGGGCCGAGACACGTACACCGCCGACCAGATCAGCGGGTTCCACGGCCTGACCGTCCCGTCTGGAAAGGTCCTGGGCCTGGAGAAGCGGGGTTGGCAACGCAGCCTTCCCAGCGACGGTGGGGGACAGGTGTCCATGGACCGTCCCGTCCCAGGCGGGTTCGTGTGGGAGCTGGGCCTGGACCCAGGGTTCATCGTCGGTGCGCCCATGTGTTTCGAAGAGCAGACCCTCCACCCGTCCGACCTGGTGGCGACTGTCAAGGACAGGTACGGGTGGAAGAGGGACACTGGGCCCAGGCTCGATCCCATCACCGTCTCAGAGATCCTGCGCGACCTGCACACCCTCCACGGGTGAACCGCCGGGTCATGCCCTCATGCGTGCCACATTGGCAGTGACGGGTCTGTTGCATCAGCCGAGCGTCACCATGACCATGTCGCGTTCGTGCCGTTCGACCACAGCGAGGTTGCCGGGGTCCGCACCGAGGGCAGGACCTGGTGGGCGCGCCCAGTCCAGGCAGTTCTCGACGGGCGCCGCACCTTCACACGCCCAGACCCCAGACGCAAGCGGCTTTGCCTCTTCGAGCGGAAGGAAAAGGTGATGGAAGCCTCCAAGAAACACCTCCAGAATCGAGTTCTGGAACGGCTTAGCTATTCGTATCAGAGCTCTGGCGAATGCGGTCACGTGTGGTCGGGGACGTTTGAGGGACTGGACTCCAGCGACGGTGGGTTCTTCATCCTGCTGGACCGGCCGGACCTGGAGCTGGTTGATCTGTGTTTCGTCGGGACGATCGTGGAAGAATGGCAGGTACATGTTCTCGCCGCGCTCGAGTACCTGCGATTAGAGGTGAAATCACGCCCAGGGTACTTTGGTCTGACTCACGAGGCCGCTGACCTCTACGCCAGCACCGACCTCCCAGACAATGTGATCTCATATCTCAACAGCCGAGACTCTCCGGTGCGCAACCCGCTCTTCGTGTTTGACGAATCTCGCGACTGGAGCATTCAGCTTCTCGAGTGCGACTTCCCGGCTTCTGACTGCTACGGAGTTCTCGTGAGTTTTCACGACGAGAAGCCCCTGTCGGTGTCCTATTGTTCCGACGAGTACTGGGCGGCTGTCCACGAGCCCGAAGCAGAATGACATCGGACGTTGCGACATACGTCCTTCTACCTGGATACTGACAAGTACCTGAGCTGGATGCCGAGCTCGGTGCCGGGACCTTTCCCGCGCCCGGGGCAGCAGTGGAGTGCCCGGAGTCGGGCTGGTCATGCACTCAGCTGGCTGACAACGGCACGAGCCGCCTTCACCGCGTGGGACGAACCCGCGCGGGCAGCCATAGAACACACGCCTGGCATGTCCAGCGCTGAGGGGTCAAGCCGTCGGCGACTGCCTGGCGGACCTTTTCCAGCACCTCGTCGAGCACCACCCTTCAGGTAGCCTCGTCCTTCGGCCGCGACGGCACTACGATCACAGGTGTGGCTGACGAGTTCGCACGACGGACCAGTTCGATGGACACGTTCGGGCTTGCAGGGGCGGGCGTCCACATGCTCCCTCATCGCGTGGTCGGGAGGCGGTCGGCGGACAACCTCCTGGCCAAGGCGCGCAAGGTGTGGCACGACGACCGTGCCCGGGGTGTGGCGTACGTCCAGCGGGCGTTCCGGTTACCGTTCGACGAGGTGGAGCAGGTGCCACCTGTGGTGCTGGCAGCGCACAACATGCTGTTCTGCGCTGTCGTCGATGTCCTGGAGGACTCCGACGACGCGGACCACCGCTGGCTTGACGCAGCCCTGGCTGTGCTCGAGACCGCAACGCCGCTCGGCCAGGGGGTGCTGCGTGGTGTGTTCAAGGACGTCGAGCACGACCGCGACCTCTATGGGGTCGCCCATGCTGACAGGCGTCGTCTCCGGGCGGCCGTGGCCTCTGGACCAGTCGGCCCGGCCCCGTGGGACGCGGACTGTCAGGCAGACGTCGACTATGTCGTCACGATCATCGACCTGTGCCAGGCGTACGAGCAGGCCCTGAACCGCCTTGGCGAGGCTCCATCCCCCTCGCTGATGACCTAGCTGGACGTCGAGGCGCGCGAACGTGACTGGTTCGTCTCCGTCGGTGACCCAGTAGTGGCCGACCTCGCGTCGGACACGATCGACCGGTGAGCCTGTGGTTCTACGAGACACCGTCCTGCGTGCCCCGCGACGAGGGCGTCTCGCTGGTGGCAGGGTCGTTGTCGTGCGCTCTCCTGCGGCTCATCCCGGTGTTGGCCTGGCGGACGATGGAACGGACCTTGTCGCGGGTCTGGGACGGCAGGTCGGAGGTCGCGTCGTCGAGAAGGTCGACGACTGCGGCGGACATCTCGACGGCAATGTGGACGACACGGTCTTCGTCGAGGCCAGAACTGCGGGCCAGTTTTGCCCAGTGGTGCGCCGTGACCTCTGCTGAGCGGGACGCGCCGCCGATCCTCATCGCGAGGCGTTCGTCCACGTAGTCCCAGTAGGTGGTGACCAGCACGTCGTAGGCGGGGGCCAGCGTCACGCCTTCTGGGCGGATCATGAGCGAGTAGTTCTTTGCGTGGGCGTCTGCGTTGGCGATCGACGTGCTGAAGGCAAGGCGGTTGACGAACTGGTAGCCGAGCGTGTCAGACAGGTCGACCGTCCTGAGCAGCTTGACTGCTTGGTGCGCGGCCATGGCGTACTTGGCGTCAGGGCCCTGCCCTGCGGCCTGGGCGAAGTCTTCGGTGTGGATACGGCGGACGGTGTCGCCGTCTGGTTCGCGGTCGAACCGGGCGACCATGTACGCAGACTGGCCGTACACCTCGAGCACCGAGGCGTGGGGCGTCGGGATACCGACCGACCGTGACAGACGCATCGAGGCGACCTCGATCTGCTCGGCATCGGGTGTGCGGGGCGACCCGGGTTTGAGGATATGCGTCGACGGGAGGTTCGCCGACGACCAGTACCATTCGTCGGCCACGCGGGCTAGCGCGAACTTCGCCTGTGCTCCGGCGAGGGAGAACCGGGCCTTGACCTCGGGGTCGAGCCACATGTCCTGGTCACGTTTGAGCTGGTCGATGCGGTAAGCGATCTCGTCGTCGGTCGCCCGCACGAGCGGGGTGTCCTCGACAAAAGGTTCGACGCCTTCTGGTGTGAGCACCAGACCTCCGGCCACGTCCGTCCCGACTTTCTCGAGCAGGTCGAAGACGTCGGCAGAGCTGGCACCGGTGTCGTACGCCATGCGTCTTCTGGTCTCGGCACGGTCGGGCAGCAGGTTGTCCAGGAACCGGGCTGGAGCCTGCGCGGACCAGCTGCCGTCGCGCGCCAGGGACGCCGAAATCAGCAGACCGTTCGGTTCGTCGTACTCGAAGGCGGTCCTTATGCCGTCGGTCTGCCAGAACCGGCCGACATGACGGCCTTCGAGCCAAGCCTCCAGGACCTTCATCGGACTCGGGCCAGGTCTCCAGGAAGCGCCAGAGGCTTCACCCCGAGCGCGTCGAGGATCTGCCCGACACCACGCAGGTCATGACCGTGCCCGGACTCGACGTCACGGACCAACGACTCGTCGACACCAGCGCTGCGGGCGAGCTCGGCGACGGTCATCGTGGTGGCCTCGCGTTCTTCGCGCACCACCAGAGCGAGCCTGTCGAGGGTGTGCATGTACTTACGCACCCTCCAGGTCTTGTGCTCGAGCATGGCGACCTCCCTGGCCGCATCGTACACCGACCCGACATGGCCCGAACGACCTATGAGTTAGTCACCATCATCGACGTGTGCGAGGTGTACGAAGAGACACTGGTGCTTGACCACGACGAACGCCTACTTCCTCGTCTTCGAGTACCTCAGTCTGAAAGACCGAAGAAACTATCGCCGTCAATCTGGATAGGCCACCGGAGCCGCGCCCACAGGCCAAAATGCGGAACCATTCTACCCAGAATGGTTATTGCGATCCCAGGACAAGATGCACGCCGCAGACGGCGTTCATCTTGTCCTGGGAGCGCCACAAATGTTGATGTTCGACAATTTCTAAAGATTGTCGCAAAAGAGTCTCATGCCGAAGGGCGAGGGCGGCGTGGCCCAGGGTTCAGGTGACGACCGCCAGGGTCTTGTCGTCGTGCTGTTTGGCGCGGGGGCGCAGGTAGCCGGTGGGGTCGGTGTCGGTCTCCCAGCGGTGGAGGTCGGCGAGGAGTGTTGCCAGGTCGTCGGATGTGGCGGTGGCAAGGTTTGCCCAGTCGTCGCGGTGCAGGTGCTGCATGGGGCGGTAGGCGCCGTCGGTGGCTACGACGAGCCACGCCACAGCGGGCAGGTGGGTGGTGACGGCGTGGGCGGCGGCGGTGTGGTCTGCTTCGGCGATCCAGAAGCCGTGGGGGGTGTTGCGGTGGCGGGCCTCTTCGGCCTGGAGGTCGCGCAGCATTCCCTGGTGGGTGTGGTCGTAGCCGTGCCCGGCTGACAGGCGTTCGCGGTAGGCGGCGCGCTGGGCGAGCGCGACGTGGCGGATGCGGTCGTCGCGGTAGGTCCCCAGCGGTGTGGTGATCTGGCAGTCTCCGAGGACGAGCAGGTCCGCCGTGCCGTCGTCGCACGTGCGCACGATGGCGACGGTGCTCGACGGCGAGGCGCCTGGGCGCAGGTCCAGCTGTGCGGCGGTGCGGGCGATGCACCCGGCGAGCACCTGGGCGAGGGGTTCGGGGGCCTGGGCCAGGTCGGTGGCCAGGCACTCGCCCAGGGTGTCGACGTACTGCGACGGTGGCGCTGAGTCCGGGGTGAAAGCCGACGCGCCGTCGAGGACAACCACGGCGTCGTCGGTGACGAACACCCGGTCGTAGCACTGGTCGGCTCCTGGCAGAGTCGCCCAGGCGACCTTCACGGGGCAGGCCAGGGTTGCGGGCCGTCGTCGCTGGTGGTGCTGGTGATCTCCAGGCCGTCGTGGGTGCTGGCCACGACGAGGGAGAACGACGTCTCACCGGTGGCCTGGTAGATCTCGGCGGCGTGCTCGGCCAGGTGCTGCACCGCCCCCAGGGACCCGATGGCGTGCAGGCCGGCGACGTGGGTGACCACACGTTGGCCGTCGGTGCGCCGCGAGACGTAGGCCACGTCGGCTGGTTCGGGCCGGCCGTCGTCCATCGGTGAGTACGACGCCACCCCGGTGGCACGTTCGGTGATGTGCCAGCGCTGGCCGTCGGTGTCGACCGTCAGCAGCGGGTCTTGCTCGACCAGGTGCGCGGCGGCGGGGGCCGACTTGGGTCCGCAGATGACGAACAGGTCCCCGGCGGGCAGGGTCTGCGCCGTCGGTTCCAGCTGGAACGTCGTGGTGGTGAACCCGAAGCGGTCCAGCATCCGGGTGGCGTGGTCGCCTGCCGCGACGTCTTCGGCCGCCAGGAGCAGGCGTTCGTGGCCGCGTCGGTACGGCACGACGACTGTCACGGGCCCGACGCCGAACAGCGCACGCTCGGGGCCTGGGGCGCTGGAGCGGATCTGTGTGATCCGTCCCTTGGTCAGGCCGATCTCGTCGGCGATCTTCACGTAGGCCATGCCGTTGCGGTGGGCTTCTTCGACTGCCACACGTCGCAGCCGGGCCAGCTCGGTGGACCGTTGTTGGTACACCGACAGCAGCGCCGTGGCCCGGCGGGCCCTGCTGACCGGGTCGGGGTCGCGTCGCACCCCTGCGAACTCGTCGGGCTCAAGCACGGAGGTAGTTTAGGCACCTCGACGCCAACTTAGCGCGGGATCTGTCGGCTCGTGGCCCCAAAAGGTGCGAGACCCTGCGGAAGTGGTAGTTTAGGGGGATAAACGAAGGAGACGACGATGCCAGCTCAGCGCTTCGAGGACGACCGCACCGGGGTGTCCGTGCCGGCAGAGCCCGTGCGTGCTGGTGCCGAGCAGGTCGCCCACCCCTTCGCACCGCTGTCCCCTTCGACCCAGGACCAGCACCCCGCGCAGGTCCGCCCCTGGCCTGTACGGACGATCCCTCGTGGAACAGCGGCAGACGCGGCCGCGATCCGCCGGACGGGCCATGCTGACTGGTTCTGATGGCTCGGCGACGGCAGGTGGCCCCGAGCCGGACGTGCACGGGCACAGGGACCAGAATTGAGCCGACGCCCGTGGGTCCGTCATCCAGCCGGAGCCGCGCCACGACGCGTGTCCATTCGGGTGCTGTCGTGGCTCCCGCCCCTGCGCGTCCTCCCAGGTGCCGAGGGCTCCTGGTGGGTCGACACGGCTCACGACTCGCTTGTCTTGCCTGGTCGCTGGTTCAACCAGACGTCTAGACTGACGGCGCCGCATGTCACGAGGGGACGGCTATGACTGCACCAGAAGACCAAGAGTCCGCTTCCGCGGCTCCCGAGGGCCAAGCAGACGACTCCGTGGCAGCTCCGGACGACCAAGAGGTTCCGTCCGAGGCTGCTGAGGGTCAGGCGGACGACGCCGTGGCTGCACTCCAAGACCAAGAGCCGCCTGCCGTCGCTGTTGAGGGCCAAGCAGACGACAGTGTGGTAGCACCGGATGCCCAGACGGCTTCCGCCGACGCTGCTGAAGGTCAGGCGGAGGACGCCGCCCACGCCGCGGAGCCACCCATGGCTGCTGTCCCAGACGAGTCGGAGCCGAGCGTGGCAGTGGCGCAGGAGCCGGTGTCTGCTGAGGCTCCTGTCCAGGCACCGCTTCCCGAGCAACCAGTGGTGCCCGCCAGTGCGGACTTGCCTGGCACGGTTCCGCCTGCTGGGTTCGCGCCGCCCGTTCCGCCTGGTGGGTTCGCGCCGCCCGTTCCGCCTGGTGGGTTCGCGCCGCCCGTCCCGCCTGGGCCGGTCCTGCCTGGGCCGGTCCCGCCGGGACCCGCAGCGCTTGTGCCTCCCGGACCTGTCCCACCCGGCACCCCCGAAGTCTTCGTTGCCGCTCCCCAAGCGCCCCCTCCGGCGCCGGGTCCGATTCCGCCTGCTCCGCCGCTGCCGCCAGGTGCCCCTGCGGTGCCTGGTCCTGCCCCGGTTCCGCCCGGTGTGCCGTTGCCGCCTGGTCCGCCTGTGCCTGTGTCGCCGGGTGCTCCTGTGGTGCCTGGTCCTGCCCCGGTTCCGCCCGGTGTGCCGTTGCCGCCTGGTCCGCCTGTGCCTGTGTCGCCGGGTGCTCCTGTGGTGCCTGGTCCGGGTCCGGTT